>Ga0208794_1000162_pt1 | contig 57677 bp, 88 predicted proteins | sample 32_taG_FD_184106 | JGI IMG/M metagenome (GOLD analysis project Ga0208794, IMG submission 184106) | Marine viral communities from the Gulf of Mexico - 32_GoM_OMZ_CsCl metaG (SPAdes) (version 2) | ecosystem: Environmental > Aquatic > Marine > Oceanic | place: Atlantic Ocean: Gulf of Mexico... | reverse complement strand
TTGGTACGTCGCCGTGAAGACGGTAGCGAAAGTGTTATCACTAGCGTCGCCCACGATAAAAAGCTACAAGATATCTACACTAATTTAGGTACTCGCATGTGGGGTAGTGTAGGCACTGGTGACTTAATGGATGGTTTAGTATGACGGAAGAAGCTATTGTAAACATGCTCCCTAAACGCAGGGAGCTTGACTATTGTGAGGGCTGTCAACAGCTGGGAGAGGCACAAGTGAGCGGTGTAAAACGTCATCGTAACTTACCTTTAGATACGTGGCTCGTGGAGTTAAGTTCTGAGGAGTTTACCAGTACTCCTGAAGTAGTGCTTTGTGCTAACTGTATTGAAGACGCTAGTAAGGAAGAGAACATGAGCCTTACCGAAACTGATTATTACCGAGGAGTAAAAATATGAGTAAGATAAATGCTTATAATAACGGTGTAACCGATGCCCAAGCAGGCATAAAACGTAAGAATATCTCTGATAAAGATTACCATGAAGGCTTTGACGCTGTCATGAGAAAGAAAACTATAGACCTTATGAAGAAAGAAAGTAAGCCTAAAAACCTTGACCACCTTTCTGCCTTCTTTGACTTTGGAGTAAAGAAATGAGTAGACTTAAAGATTTAATGATAGACGTGCAAGCGGATATTGAACATGTTAAAAGCCTCAAAGCTGGGTTTACTAAAGACGAGGTGGTTAGCTTTGTCTTGCTGGGTAAAAGAGTTGAAGATAAAGATACTCCTGTTACTCGCACCTTTGTTGAAGAAGTATACGACCTGACCGTTGGCGGAGGACATTGCGACCCTAATGCTTAGTATTTTATTTGATATCTTTTGTATAATGTTCGCGACAGGTATATTAATGTCTATCCTTGAAGATATTAATAGGTGGTGGTGACGTGAAGATTAATTATATCTTTGGATGGTTCTCCGTGGATCTTCTGCCGTTGGCTGTAAGGAATCAGCTATACCATCAAACCGATCAAACCTAAACTATATTTATAGTTAATTAATAAAGGAGGAACTAACTATGAAGAATAACTTATTTGAATTTACACTTCACCCTAGCGGTGTTGCTGAAGGTGTTAACGGTACATATGTGCTGGGTAAAGGTACGTTGTCCGACGGTGCCGAGTTAATAAAACGTCTAGACCTGCAGTTTGAAGAGTGGTCTGATACTGCTAACTTAAAGTCTATGTTTGATGGCTTACCTAACCCTGTGCCCATGTATTTATGGGAAGGTGGTGACGTTATTGCTACAGGTAACGGCTTAACTTACTTCTTAGATGATGACGTCTGGGTTACTAGTGGTGAGACCTTTGGTGTTACTGAGGACGCTGTTTACTACGATGAGAACGGTTTATAATGGCTAAAGTAAAACCAATATTGCCCAAGGGTGTTATCCCTAGCGATGAAGCCAACGACCTCAGTTATAACACTTATGACAACGATGATATATATCCACATTACGTAACCATTAGTCTAGGAAGTAAATATGAATATGCAGACTTGCGTATAAACGCTCCTGACGGAGAGTGGCAAGTGGCTGAGTTTACTTTTCATTGGGACGAGGAAGAAGAAAGACACAGGTGGTTTACTAGTACTACTCTAGTTAAAGTCAAAGATGGAGTATTAGACCTGCCTACGCTAGTTAAAGCAGCAGCAGAGTGTCGTGAGCAGCACCGTTATCACGGTATGTTTCTTGAACAGGTTGAGTTCGTACCTAGCTATGAAGGAAGTAATAAAGGTTATTTAACAATTGATTGGGGTAGCTAAACCGTATATACCTATAGTGGATCAAAAGCCTACGACCCCTTGTGAGCGTTTTTAAGGCTTTGATCTTACTAACCTTACCTACCCCTTACCTTTATACATCAAACGGTCACAACGCTTTAAACTATTCTTTTGATTGAACTTACCCATCAAACCGATCAAACCTATACTATTTATATAGTTAATAAAAACGGAGGAACTAACTATGAGCACTAATTATCAATATACCGAAGTTGGCTGGTCAAAGCCTAAAGGCGAAGGCACTGACTTCCAAGTATTAGACGACAGGACTAAGTTACCTGAACACCTAGAAAAAGAACTAGGTTTTAATATATCGACGGATCGTTACTTTAGTCTTTTTATTAAGCACGTTGATGAGTACTACAGCGAAGATAATTATATTACCATCTCGTACCTTACGCTTGACATGGGCGGTGCTAAACACTACATGAGGCTTACCCCATGAACGGTGTACCGTGCAGCATTTGTAAATTGACTAAGCTAAGTCCAGAGCGTGCAGCTCTGGGCTATAGCACTTGTTTAAGTTGTGGTGAAGAGTTTGCTCAAAAGTTAGCGAACACTCGAAGAAAGCAAGTCGCCCCTGCTTATAATAAAGGTGCTTACCAATACATAACTACTAATGACCTGAAGACGATAGGTCGTTAAAAATACCTATTGCTATTATAGGGAACTCTTCGAAGAAATAATTTTTTTCATTTTTCTAGCTGTTTAGCCAATACGCCAATAGCCATGGTCCGTGGAACATCGTGGTTACGATGTTTATAGAGGTTATTGGCTGACGTATTACGAGGTTATTGGCTGTAAGCAGGTAATAGGGTACATGGTGGGTGGTACGTGGTATACCTCATATAATAGCGTGAGCGGAGATTTAACGAAGAACAGAGTATCTCCACTGATCCCTTTATAGACCGAACTAGGAAAAGAGGGGGACACAGACCACGCACAAAAATTTATGGACCACGGACCAAGGACCAAAGAAGAAGAAAAGCCGTAACAAAGAAGAAGAAAACATCGCCCCTGGACCGATCATGATCGTCGAAGAAACCAAAGAAACGATGTACATCACGATCGCGATCCACAGACCACGAAGAAACGAAGAAAAACTATAAACCATAGACCGTGGTGCGTGGTGCATGGATCATGATCTGGTGGCTAGGTATAAAAAAGGGAGCCGAAGCTCCCTTAGGGGAAAGTTGACTTACGCCAACTTGAGACTACCGATTTTATTTAAATCGTAGTTTAGGTGGGTCTTAGCTCCCTTAGGGTAAAGGGTAGCATAATGAGCTAACGCGTCATCATAAGACATACCGTTAACAGCCTTAGCACGAGCCACGTTTTCATCGGCACGAGCCTTATTAGGAACAAACGTTAAAGTTTGAGCCACTACGCTAGGCTTGATTGAAGTAGTAGCTTTTTTAGTTTTAGTATTAGACATAATTACCTCCTATTGAATTTATGTTTAATATACCTAGTATAGTCGAAGTATATAAAAAGTAAATACTAAATCAAAAAGAAGTATCATTATTTTTTAAACACAGATGTAGATCGGCTTAGCATGATAGTAAGTACTTACTATCGTGAATCGGCGAGCAGAGCTCGCGATCGTGATCGGCGTGCTGACGCACGCACCACACGGTCCGCCTGACGGCGGACACACACCACGAAGAAAGTGAAGAAACGAAGAAAACGAAGAAACGAAGAAACGAAGAAATCAAAGAAAACGATCAATAACTTTTAACCGTGGATCAAGATCATGATCTTATATAAAAATAAAAAAAGGGGGCTATTAACCCCCTAGTATTTACGCTAGTTTTAAACTACCTATTTTATTAATATCATAGTTTAAGTGAGTTTTAGCCCCTTTAGGGTAAAGCGTACCGTAATATTCAAGGGCTTTTTCATAAGTAAAACCGTTTACGGCTTTAGCCCTTTTTACGTTTTCTTCAGCCCTAGCTTTATTAGGTATAAAGGTTAGGCTTTGAACCGCTACGTTAGGCTTAATAGTTTTAGTAGCTTTAGTTTTAGTATTAACGTTTTTCATATTTACCTCCTACGGTTATTTATTAAGTTAATATAGTTAGTATAGTCCTAGTATATAAAAAGTAAACCCCTAAATTAAAAAAAGTCCTATTATTTTTTAAGCCCCCTAGTAGCACGGACTACGGTGATAGTAAGTACTTACTATCGCTAAGAGCCTCGCTCCGCTCGGCTTTGCGGCTGGCGTGCTGACGCACGCACCACAGGCGTCCGCAGAGCGGACACACACAGGGGACCACGGTACGTGGTCGGCGTCCTTACGGACGCAACCCAGCGTCCCTACGGGACGCGAAGAAGAAAACGATTAAATCCCTGGAGCAATCTTGATCGGGTGGTCGCTCGCTGACGCTCGCGACACACAGTCGACCACACAGACCCCCCCACCCCCCTTATGGCGTATAAAGGAACTGATTACACACAGATCAATAATCGAGAGGGTCATTTACTATGAACTTTACTTTTGTCATCACTACTATAGAATAGGGACTCCTAGAAAAAATTTTTTGCAAAATTTTTTTAGATATGAGAAAGTATTTAAAAAGTATTACTGACGTCTGCCCTTTTAGTCTTAAATATTTTGACAAGGGAGAGATACCGATACTTCAATATTCAGAGATATTAGTTCGCGAGCTATACGAGGAACTTGACAAGTATCCTGCCATTCTTTTTAAAGTTCATACCTCGATCTGTCGCAACACACTGGAGTCCACGGCACACGAACTAGCTGACGAGTACCCTGATGCGGAGTGGTTTTGGTCACACCCCAGTGAGGGTGGAACGTCGACCCCTGTCCCTGTATTAATAATGCAGAATCGTGAACACTTAACAAATGCCAGAAAAGAGTTTAAACTAATGCGTAATGGCAACTAAATGGGCAACAAACGCAAAAGTAATTAACCACGTTAAAAAGAAAACTAGCATTGGTGCTTCGCCCTTGTCATACGGTGCAGGTATGAACAAACGCAAAAAGGCTAACGTTAAAAAATACAGAGGTCAAGGTAGATGAGAAAGAAAAAAGCTAAACCTAAAAGACCAGGACTGTGGGCTAACATTCACGCTAAACGCAAACGTGGTGAACGTATGCGTAAAAAAGGTGCCAAAGGTGCACCGACCGCTGCCCAGATGCGAGCTGCCAAACGTGGTTCTAAAAAGAGGAAATAATTATGGCTATGTCAGATATGGAAAAACAAGAGATGCTTAGCAGAATGACGGCTGAGCCTATTAATCCCATGGAGATGATTAACCCTCTATATAAATTTGAGAACATGCTCCGTGGTGCAGCTATGAATGTAGTTGGTCCAGCTAAGTTTAAAAATGCACTTAAATTTATTCCCACAGTTGTAGACAAAGGCGACAACCTAAAAGATTTATTAAAGTTTGATGACTTCTTAATGAAGCTAGGCATGAATGAAAGAAAAGAACTAGCAGGTGTTGCTTTACCTAGAGTTCTTGAAGGGCAAAGCAAAGCTCAAAGTATTTTGCGATCAGACGTGTTGGGTAATCCTAAAGCAAGTGCAACTTTAGCACGTAACCTAGAATCAAACGACAACTACTATGGTTCAATGGCACGTAAGTTACAATCTATTTTAGATGACACTTATCAACCCATGCGTAAAGGCGGTATAGCCACGTTGATACCTAACAATGGCTGAACAAAAAGTTTCTCCTATTGATCCGTCAAGCCTAAGTTGGCGAGACAAACTTCGTAACTTAGCCACAACTAGATACGGTTACACAGGTAAACAATTAGCCGAAGCTATACTAGGAGAAAGCGAAGAAGAAAAATACATGAACTATCTAGAAAAGATAGAAGCTGGTTTACTTCCCCCACCTAAAAATTTTACAGGCAACCGTCCTGTTTCTGATATGTTCGGCGGTGAAGGTATTTCAGATATAGGTATACTAGACGCAACTCTAGCAGGTATAAGTGGCATGGCAATACCTAAACTAAGTACTGCTGCAGCTCTCACTGAATCAGGAGTATTAGGTGCTGACGCTGTAGGGGAATATAGAAAAGGTAACACAGTAGGTGCTGCTATTATGGGTACGTTAGCAGGAGTACCACCTTTATTAAGGTATGCTAACCCAGTTAAAAACACATCAAGTAAAGAAGTAGTAGAAAAAGTTCAACCTGACCTACAAAGAAGAAAAGTAGTACAAGGTTTAGGTATAGGTGCTTTAGCAGCACCTTTTATGGGAGACCCACTAGTTATGGCGACAAGATCAATGAGTAAAGCTCCTGTGCTTCCAGGTTTAGCTAAACTTACTCCTCCTATAAAATCAATACTGGATCATACTAATGCATTTTTTTACAATAATAAATTAGTAGACAACTTAGTAGATAAATTTGGTAAACCTGCTAGTAAAGACTATGGTCAATACACAGACTCGATGCCTAGTTGGCGTATAGCAGAAGTATTAGAAAACTTAGCGAGTAAAGATTTAAGTAACCTTTCATTAAAAGAAATAAGACAACTAGCTAAAAAGACCGAATCTTATGGAGTTGCATCAGACGATGGATTAGTCGACTTCAGCGACGACTTTTTAAAACAAGCAATCAATGCTGTTGAAAATTTAAAAGATGCTGTAAGAAATGACCCTGCTACTAAAAAAGGAGTAGACAAACTCAACAAACTATATGACATGTCAGATGATGAAGTTGAGGCTCTTTATAATAGAGGAGCGGACACGGTATCCTATGACACTATGGACGATATAAGAGAAGCATTCGAAAAATACATACCTTGAAAAAAGAATTATTAGAACAACTTCCTGAGGATATCCTCAAGGAACACTTAGAACTTACCGAAAGGTTAGCCGAACTTGAACGTGTTGAGCAGTGTCAAACTAATTTTTTAGACTTTGTTAAAAGTCAATGGCCACAATTTATAGCTGGTGCTCACCATGCTAAAATGGCAGATGCTTTTGACCGTATCGCTTCTGGTAAAATAAAAAGGCTTATTATCAATATGCCTCCTCGTCATACTAAAAGTGAGTTTGCTTCTCACTTCTTTCCTGCTTATTTAGTAGGACGTAACCCTAGTTTAAAAATACTACAAGCTACTCACACCGCAGACTTAGCAGTTAAGTTTGGTAGAAAGATCCGTGACCTAGTAGACACCGACGATTATAAAAAAGTTTTTCCTGACGTTATGTTAAACCCAGACTCAAAAGCAGCAGGTAAATGGGAAACACAAGATGTACGTGACCCTAAAAAACGTGGAGAGTATTACGCAGCAGGTGTCGGTGGTGCACTAGCTGGTAGGGGTGCGGACTTATTTATTATTGATGACCCTCACTCAGAACAAGATGCCATGAACCCAAAGTCCATGGAAGACACGTACGATTGGTACACCTCTGGTCCAAGACAACGTTTACAGCCAGGAGGCTCCATTGTTATAGTTATGACAAGGTGGAACGTTAATGATTTAACAGGTAGACTTTTAAAAGATATGGCTCGTGACCCTAAAGCGGATCAATGGGAACTTATAGAATTACCTGCTATACTACCTAGCGGTGACCCTCTGTGGCCAGAATATTGGTCAAAGGAAGAACTAGAAGGAGTACAAGCTACCTTACGAGGTGGTCCAAAGTGGCATGCTCAATACATGCAGAATCCAAGTTCCGAGGAAGGTGCTTTATTAAAACGAGAGTGGTGGCAAGAATGGACTAACGACAGACCACCACGTTGTGAATATTTAATACAAAGTTATGATACTGCTTTTTTAAAACGTGAGATGGCAGACTACTCGGCTATAACTACATGGGGTGTGTTTTACCCTGAAGGTAATTTAGGCGATGAGTTTTATGACGGTACAGTACCTCACATAATTTTACTAGATGCTATTAAAGGTAGGTATAGCTTTCCTGAATTAAAAGCTATCGCCCTTGAACAATATCACGAGTGGCAACCTGACGTAACTATTATTGAAGGTAAGGCTAGTGGGATGCCCCTTACACAAGAACTGCGTAACATAGGTATACCTGTCCAGAACTTTACTCCAAGCAAAGGGAATGATAAAGTAGCTAGAGTAAATGCAAGTGCACCTTTATTTGAGTCGGGAATGGTTTGGGCACCTGATACTAAGTGGGCGAATGAAGTCATAGAAGAATGTGCTATGTTCCCTGCTGGTGATCACGATGATTTAGTCGACTCAACAACACAAGCATTATTACGTTTTAGGCAAGGTGGTTTTGTAAAACTACCTAGTGACTATGAAGACGAAGAGCTATATCCCAAACGAAAAATAAGTTATTATTAACGCATGGCAATAGAAAGACAAAAATTCCAAGAGGGTGGCTTACCTGAAGAAGTACAAGATCAAATTGAGGAGACTCTAGAAGTAGAGCTACCTGAGGAGATGAATATACAAGGGGAGCAGACTTCAGCTTTTGAAGTTGACCCTGCAGGTAACTTAGTACCTTTATTTGAACAAGAAGAAATAATTATAACTGAGCATCAAGTTAATTTAGCTGAAGTTATAGATAATGATTCATTAGGTAGTTTATCAAGCGAACTTTTAGATGCGTATGAGTCTGATAAAGATTCACGTAAAGATTGGCTTGATGTATTTACTAAAGGTTTAGATCTACTAGGTATAAAAACTGAGGAACGTGAAGAGCCTTTTCCAGGAGCAACAGGTGTACATCATCCACTATTAAGTGAAGCGGTAACACAGTTTCAGGCTCAAGCCTATAAAGAACTACTGCCCAGTGGAGGTCCTGTAAAAACACGTATCATGGGTAATGAAAGCCCAGAAGTAAACGCACAAAGTCAACGTGTAAAAGAATTTATGAACTATCAAATCACTGAGGTCATGCAAGAGTACGACCCAGAGATGGATAGTTTACTGTTTTATCTACCTTTAGCTGGTTCTGCATTTAAAAAGATTTATTATGACAACCTTTTAGGTAGAGCTACCAGTAGATTAGTTAAAGCAGAAGACTTAGTAGTCTCGTACGAAACTACAGATTTAGAAACTAGCCCTAGATTTACTCATGTTATTAGTATGACTGGTAATGATTTAAAGAAATTACAGATGAACGGTACGTATAGAGACGTACAAATAGGTGAAGCTAGTGTAGATTTAGAATACAGTGAGGCTAAAGAGAAGATTGATGAGCTTCAAGGCATACAACCACCTTTAGCAGACTATACTGAGTACTCAGTTTTAGAGTTTCACGTCAATTTAGAGCTACCCGACATAGATAATTATGGTTTTGCGGTGCCTTATATAGTAACGATCCTTGAAGATAGTGGTGAAATACTATCTATAAGACGTAACTGGGAGCAAACTGACGAATTATTCCGTAAAAAAGAGTATTTTGTACACTATAAGTTCCTTCCAGGACTAGGTTTTTACGGTTTTGGGCTAATTCACATGATTGGAGGGCTTACTAAGTCCGCTACATCCGTTTTACGTCAATTAATTGACGCTGGTACACTCTCAAATCTACCTGCAGGGTTTAAAGCACGTGGTATGAGAGTCCAAGGTGAGGATGAACCACTACGTCCAGGAGAATTTAGGGATGTTGACGTGCCAGGAGGCACAATCCGTGATGCATTAATGCCTTTACCTTATAAAGAGCCTAGTAATGTACTGGCTCAGCTATTAGGAGTCATTATTGACTCAGGTAGAAGGTTTGCCAGCATAGCAGACATGCAAGTAGGTGATATAGGTAGTCAACAACTGCCTGTAGGTACTACTGTAGCCATGTTAGAGCGTGGTACTAAGGTTATGTCCGCTATACATAAACGTTTACACTTTGCTCAAAGGAAAGAGTTTAGGTTATTAGCTAATATTTTTAGTAAAAGTTTACCCCCTATATACCCATACGATGTTCCAGGAGCAACACGTGAAATAAAAATAACTGACTTTGATGAAAAAGTAGATATTCTACCAGTTAGTGACCCTAACATATTTAGTATGGCACAAAGAGTGATGTTAGCTCAACAAGAATTACAGATGGCACAGGCAGCACCGCAGATACATGATTTACGTGAAGCCTATAAGCGTATGTACGAAGCTCTTGAAGTTAAAAACATTGACGCTATACTCCCTCCTGTACAAGAGATACCGCCTCGTGACCCAATCAGTGAACAACAAGCAGCCATGACAGGGCAACCTATTAAGGCTTTTGAGTTCCAAAATCACGATGCATACATTGCTGCGCATAGTGCTTTCTTACAGAATCCTATGGTAGCACAAAATCAAACAGCACAACTAGCTGTAGGTGCCAACATACAAGAGCACCAAGCTATGTTATATAAACAACAAATAGAACAAGTATTAGGGCAACAACTACCAGAACTAGGTAATAACATTCCTCCTCAAGTGATGAATGAGTTAGCTCTACTTGCAGCTCAAGCTACACAGGTAGTAACTGGTCAGGCACAAGCAATGGCACAAGCTATGGCTCAAGCTCAAACTAATCCTATTGTTGAACTAAAACAACAAGAATTAGCACAAAAAGCACAGACTGACCTATTAAAATCTCAAGTAGATTTAGCTAAAATAGAATCTAATGAAGCTATCGCAGAAATGAAGATAGCTCAAGACAGAGAGGAAACTCTGTTAAAAGAACAGGAAAACATACGTAAAACTTATGCTGATATCCTAAAAGAAATTAGGCAATCAGATACAATTAATAAAGGAGTTTAAAATGCCTAGAGCAAAAAACAGAGGTAAAGCTAGTTCGTCTTTCGTAGCTGGTAATGCCAACCGTAGACGTATTGACGCTGAATCAGTTACTGGTAAAGCTAAGAAACGTGGCGGTGGCGGTGCTATGGACGAAATGAAAAGAGTTGCTATGAAACGTGGCGGAGCTGGTAAAAAGAAGAAAAAGAAAAAAGCTATGAAGCGAGGTTAACATGAAAGAAGTAAAAGTAAAAGGTCCTAATAGAATTGACTTATCAAAACCAGTACGAGTAAAAGATGTTTTATTCAAAAACGTATTTGGTCAGGGTAAAGTTAAAACTCAAGGGACAGGTGCCGCAACACAAGGTACACAACACAACGCAAGTTGGAGCGGGAAAGAGTAATGCCTTTTGAAGACTATTCCCCAAAACAAAAAAAGTTAGCTGCAGTCGAGCCTCCACGCAACAAGATCACTGGTGCAGATTTAAAATCACTGGGTTCAGGCAAAAAGAAAATGATGCATGGTGGTGGTTCTGATAGTGTAATGTGTAAAGGTCAAGGTAAAGTTAGTAGAAAGAAGGTTACTAAATTATCTTAAATCAGTTATAATTTTTACATGGCTGAATATAGAGGCAAAAAAGTTAAACTAAATACTCCCAGAGCCATACCTAAAGGGAGTACTGGATATGGTAAAAAACGTAAAGAAGTTTTTGTTAAAGACCCTAAAACAGGCAGAGTTAAACGAATCACTTTTGGTGACAAAAAACTAGGTATGCACAAAGAGAATAAGAAGCGTAAAAAATCCTATTGTGCACGGAGTAAAGGTTTAGGAAGTGATAGAACTAAAGCTAATTACTGGGCACGAAGGGATTGGGGATGCTGATAGATAAATTAAAGAAGCAGATAGCAGAAAGAAAAGAACAACTCATACAAACTCTAGCGAGTGGTAGTATTCAAAACTATGAAGACTATCAAAAAGTCGTAGGCGAAATATCAGGTCTGTCGTTTACGGAGTTTTTAATTAGCGACCTGCATAAGGATATAGAAGATGACTAAAGAAGTGAAGGCTTTTGGTACAGGTGGCGAGCCTATACCATCCACAGTTGACCGTTTTGAAAACAAAGAACCAGAAGTTGTACAAGAAAAGGAAGACTTAAAATTTACCCCTGACTCTGTTCAAGATGACGCTAGTCTAAAAGAACAACTCCCTACCCCCACAGGCTACAGACTATTAGTTCTACCTTTCAGTAGAAAGCAAAAAACTAAAGGTGGTTTATATTTAGCTAATGAAACATTAGAGAAAGAACGTATAGCCACTAATGTAGGATACGTAGTATCACTTGGTCCAGACGCATACGCTGATAAGGATAGATATCCTGGAGGTGCATGGTGTCAAGAAGGTGACTGGGTGATATTCGGCAGGTACGCAGGAGCACGAATCAAAATTGAGGGTGGCGACTTGCGATTATTAAACGATGATGATGTATTAGCAGTTATTACGGATCCCGAAGACGTAGTAGCAGGTTAATATAAATCACGCAACTAAAGGAGCAAAACATGGCAGAAGAAGCCTTGCAACAAGAAGAAGAGTTGACGGAAGTAGAACTTCCAGAAACTGAAGAGGATCAAGAGGAAGAAGTTGTAGAAGACGATCAACCTCAAGAAGAATCTAAACCAGAAGAAGATAAAAAAGAATCTGATGAGATAGAAGATTACAGCGAGGGTGTTAAAAAACGTATCGCTAAACTTACTTATAAGATTCGGGAAGCTGAAAGACGTGAACAGGCAGCAGTAGATTATGCTAAGTCTGTTCAAGACGAACTTAATAAAACTAAAAATAAACTTTCAAAAACTGATCAAAACCTATATGATGAGTATAAAGGCAGAGTTGGATCTGAACTTCAGTACGCTCAAGACCGTTATAAAAAGGCATATGAAAGTGGCGATACAGACGCCATGCTCGAAGCTCAAAAAGATATTGCTAAATTAGCAGTAGAAGAGGAAAGCCTTAAAAGAGTCAAAGCGAAGGAAGAACCTGAAGTAGAAGAAGCTACTGTTGATGTTGAAAAAGAGATACAATCTCAAATACAACCTCAACAACAGCCTCAAGCACAGGTAGATCCTAAAGCTCAGGAATGGGCTAAAAAGAACGATTGGTTCGGCTCTGACGTAGCTATGACTACTAGTGCCTTTGCTTTTCATAGGCAGTTAGTAGAACAGGAAGGTTACGATCCTACTTCTGATGATTATTATACAGAAGTGGATAAAAGAATGGCTGAGGCTTTTCCTCATAAATTAGGAAAAACTCAACAGAACACTGTGAACGAGGTTGTAGCTGGTTCAAGTAGAGGGTCTACTACAGCAAGAACACGTTCACGTAGAAAAGTACAACTCACACCGAGTCAAGTAGCAATAGCAAAAAGATTAGGTGTGCCACTAGAAGAATATGCTAAGCATATTAAGGAGTAAAAATGGTAGAAGATAAAAATACTACTAAAACAGATCGAAGCTCCAGATCTGCAGAAAGTCGAGAGAAAACAGCTCGTAGAAAACCATGGAGTCCACCGTCATTACTTGACGCACCTACCCCACCAGAGGGCTATGTATACAGATGGATACGTGAGTCAATGGTTGGGCAACAAGATCAGGCGAATATGTCAAAACGTATTCGGGAAGGTTGGGAGCCAGTTATGGCTAAAGACCATCCAGATTTTGAAGCACCATCTATTGATGAGGGTAAACATGCTGGTGTCATAGGAGTTGGTGGCTTAATCCTCGCAAAGATGCCTACCGAGACGGTTGCAGAAAGAAGGCAATATTATGCCCAACTTGCTAACGACCAGATGGATGCAGTGGACCACAATCTTATGCGAGAGAGTAATCCTATTATGCCTATTGATCAACCCAATAGGTCTACTAAGGTTACTTTTGGAAGTGGAGGTTCTAAAGGCTAGTTCTTTAGAACTATAATTTGAACTTATATTAACATAAAAGGTGATATAAATGGCTAATGTAAATGATCCTAATGGATTTACACCAGCATACCACATAAGTGGGGGCACAATTAGACCATCCGAGTTCGCAATCCAAAGTGGAGCTACAGGTGATATTTTTTCAGGCGATGTAGTGAAACTTGCTAGTGGTTACGTTCTTCAGGCTGGTGCTACCGATGCACCACTAGGTGTGTTCCAAGGTGTACAATACACAGCGACAGATGGTACACCTGTATGGTCAAGAAAATGGCCAAGTGCTACCACAACTCTAGGTTCTGCAGATGCTAAAGCATATGTATATGCTGATCCTGACATTGTATATGAGGCGCAGTACACTGGTACTCCTACTCAAGCAGATGTCGGTAAAGTACATACTATCTCTACAACTGCAGGTGATACTAACAACAACCGTTCGAAAGAAGGTGTGACTACTACAACAGCTAGTGGTATTGCTAAACAAGTTGGCTTCGTCGACAGACCTGACAACTCTATTGGGCAATATGCTAGAGGTTACTTCATATTCCCAGCTTCTACTTTCGGTAACGACTAAAAGGTGATATAAATGGCAATTAATAGAGCTCAATTAGTAAAAGAACTCGAACCAGGACTGAACGCACTTTTTGGTTTAGAGTACGATCGTTATGAAAACGAACATGCTGAAATTTTTGATACTGAAAATTCTGACAGAGCTTTCGAAGAGGAAGTAATGTTGGCTGGCTTCGCACAAGCTCCAGTTAAAGGAGAAGGTGCTGCAGTTAGTTATGATACAGCTCAAGAAACTTTCACATCTCGTTACACCCATGAAACTGTAGCTTTAGCTTTCTCATTGACAGAAGAAGCAATCGAAGATAACCTCTACGATAGCCTATCTTCTAGATATACTAGAGCTTTAGCACGTTCAATGGCTAACACAAAGCAGGTCAAGGCTGCAAACGTATTAAACAACGGATTTAATTCCAACTTCCCAGGTGGAGACGGAAAAGAGTTGTTTGCTACAGACCACCCAACCTTAACTGGTGGGGATCAGTCAAATGAGCCTTCAACTGCTGCGGACTTGAATGAAACTTCATTGGAGAATGCTCTGATTGATATTTCTCAGTTTAAAGACGAAAGAGGTATTAAGATCAATGTTCAAGCTAGAAAATTGATTGTACCACCTCAACTTCAGTTTGTAGCTGAGAGAGTACTTCAGTCTCCAGGAAGAGTATCAACTTCTGATAATGATATCAACGCAATGAAAAACATGGGTATGTTCCCAGAAGGTTACGTTGTCAACCATTATCTAACAGATACTGATGCATTCTTCATCAAGACTGACGCTCCTAACGGTATGAAACACTTCGTAAGATCACCAATGTCAACTGGCATGGAAGGTGACTTCGAGACAGGAAACGTAAGATACAAAGCTAGAGAAAGATATTCTTTCGGCTTTAGTGACTGGCGTGGAATGTATGGTTCACCAGGAGCCTAATCCTTTCGGGGTGGGATACTAGGTTGTATCCTTTAAGGGGAACTTAATAGTTCCCCTTTCTTTTTTAACATTCCTACTTTACAATAAACTAAACCGAGATTAATTGTTGTTTCAACTGGCTCGGCAGACTATCTCCATAGATGAGACAACGTATTTAGTTAGGAGAAAATAATGGCTAAATCAACTTTTTCAGGACCAGTTAAATCTTTATCTGGTTTTATTTCTGCAGGTAACACTGCGGTAGTTAGCTTAACAGCTGACACTTCAATAACAGTAGATGCTCATGCAGGTAAAATACTTTTATGTAATGACGCTGATGGTAAATTTACTTTGCCTTCAATCGTTACTACTGAGCCTAGTGACCCTACAGACCCAAACCAACTTAATAACTTAGGTGCTTCATTCACTTTTGTGATTGTAACTGCAGCCACTGACCTTGATATTAAAACAGACGGTACAGATAAGTTTGTAGGTGGTTTATATACTGGTGTAAGTGATGCAACTGGTAAAACTTTTATCTCAGGTGCATCCAATGATGTTATTACACTCAACGGTTCAACCAAGGGCGGATTAGCAGGAAGTATTATTAAAGTACACGCTATAGCTAGTGCTAAATATGCTGTAGAAGGAATCACTCTTGGTTCTGGTACTTTGGTTACTCCTTTTGCTGACGCGTAATTTAGGAGAATAACATGGCTGACGCAGTAACTTCAACAACCATTTTAGATGGCGATAAGGATTTTATAGTTCAGCTAACTAACGTTAGTGACGGTACTGGTGAAAGTGCCGTCGCTAAAGTAGATGTAAGTTCACTAGCTACTAGAAAAAGTGATGGAGCAGCATGTACAGGAGTTAAACTTACTAAAGTTTATTATTCTATTTTAGGTTTTACTAAAATAGGTTTATTCTGGGATGCTACAAGTAACACACTTTGTATGGAGCTTAACCCTAGTGCTGACGGTATTTTAGATTTTTCACCTTTTGGTGGACTACAAAGTACTGCTGGTTCTGGTAAAACAGGTGACATAGTGCTTACAACTACTGGTCATAGTTCAGGTGATACATACCTTATAGTCTTACATTGTATAAAGGATTATGAGTAATGGCGACTTCTGGAACTAAGACGTTTGCGTTAGATATAGCAGAAACTATAGAAGAGGCATACGAACTAGCAGGACTAGAACAACGTACTGGGTACGATGCTAGGACTGCTAGACGTTCTATGAACATCATGTTTGCAGACTGGGCTAATAGAGGTGTCAATCTGTGGACTATAGAACAAGTAACTACTGATTTAACTAAAGGCACAGCTAGTTATACCATGAACGGTTATGATATAGATATATTATCAGCTGTCATAAGAGATACAAGCAAAAGCCCAGTATTAGATATTGAAATAGATAGGATAGGTAGACAAGAATATTTAAACATACCTACTAAAACTACAGAGGCAAGACCTACGCAGTTTTTTGTTGATAGACAAATAACTCCTGTAGTAAAGCTGTGGCCAACACCTGACACTAGCAACTATAAACTAGTATCTTACAGAATACAAAGGATAGACGATGTATTGACTTCAGCAGAAGATCCAGAAGTACCATCAAGATTTATGCCTTGTATGGTAAGTGGGTTGGCTTATTACATAGCTTTGAAAAAGAATCCTCAAAAAGCAGGATTATTAAAACAACAATACGAACAAGATTTTAAATTAGCTGCAGATGAAGATAGAAATAGAGCATCGTTGATGCTTACTCCTTCACGCAGATTTTATTAATGGCTTACGCACACGGTAAATACTCGAGAGCAATATGTGATAGGTGTGGCTTTGATTACCCCTATCTCGATTTACGTAAAGAGTGGACAGGTTTTAAAGTTTGCGGTGAGTGTTATGAACCTAAACATCCACAATTAGAACCTACTCACAACGTAAGTGATCCCGAGGCTTTGTATCAACCAAGACCAACTGTCTCTGCTCCTGTAGGACAACAAGGTTTTGTAAGAGTTTCTAACCCTAAAGATAGTAATGGAGTAAGTTCCCCTATCATGTGGGCACAAAATAGTGATACAATAGGTTCTATGTATTTAGTAGATAAAGCAAGTGCAAGTTTAGGCACAGTAACGGTGACAGTATGAGTTGGACTTTAGCTACCTTAAAATCAGCAGTACAAGACTATCTTGAAAGTACAGAGTCTACTTTTGTTTCTAATTTAGATAACATAATAGAAGCTACTGAAGAGCGTATTTTAAAAAACGTACAATTAGATGAGTTTAGAAAAAATGTTACAGGTAACGTAACTGCGTCTAATACCTACTTGACTATGCCCTCTGACTTTTTAGCACCGTTTAGTTTAGCAGTAATAGACAGCAATAGTAAGTATCATTTTTTATTACTAAAACAAGTTTCTTTCATTAGGGATTTTACCCCTAATGCATCCACTACTGGATTACCAAAGTATTTTGCAGAGTTCAACGAGAGCTCTTTTATTCTCGCACCTACACCAGATTCCGCTTACAATATGGAACTGCACTACTATTATAGACCAGCATCACTAACCACAACATCAGGAAGCTCAACCACATGGTTGTCCGAAAATGCTCCTAACGCTATGCTTTATGGAAGTCTAGTAGAAGGTAGCATGTATCTCAAGAATTACGAAACATTACCAGTTTATGAATCTAAGTTTCAGGAGGCTTTACTAGGATTGAAAAATCTAGGTGAGGCTAAATCAACTAGAGACCAATATAGGTACGACGAGATACGGAGAGAACCACAAGCATGAGAATAAAAGAACTCGAGGGCAAGGATATTGCCATAGTTGCTATGGGCGAGAGTCAGCTAGACTTTCACCTTAGTTTAGTACATTCAAAAACATACGATGAAGTATGGGGCATAAACTGTATGGGTGCTATCACTAAATGTGATAGAGTGTTTATGTTAGACCCTGTAAGTAGATTTATGGATACTGATGACGCTGGCACACAAACAGATGTTATGAGGAGATGGCTACCAGTAGCTGATTGCCCTATCTATACCTGTGAGTTAGATGAAAGGTGTCCCTCAGCAGTTTTATACCCTCTTGAAGAGGTAGTGCAGTACGCTAACTGTGCATATTTAAACAATACTGTACCTTTTTCTTTTGCTTTTGCTCTTTACAATAAAGTAAGAAGTATAAATTTATTTGGTATTGATTTTACTTATAAAGGTAATTTACACTTTGCTGAGGCAGGCAGGTCATGTTGTGAGTATTGGTTAGCCAAGTGTGTAGAAAATGGTATGCTAGTAAAAGTAGGTGCACGGTCAGGTCTACTTGATACTGATGTGCCTTTAGAAGAAAGGCTGTATGGTTATCACAGACTTGACGATCCTGATATATTAGTGGTGGACGATACTGAAAAATATCATCAAATAAAGCTATCTAAGTACAATGCTATGGTAAGAGAGGAACAACTTAAAAATATCACGGAGGTGCGTACAGTTATGGATGGTCCTCCAGAGGCTAAGAGGTATTAAAATGCTTGATGATTTAGGTACAACCGATTTAGGGCTTATCACAGTACAAGCTGAGGAAAATAGAGGACATCCTGCTGAGTGGTGGGCAGAAAGACTTACTGAAAGAATAGTGGGTATTAGTGACACTGCAGCACCACATATAAGACAACAAGCAGAGGCTTTTAAGGTAGCTATTTACAACACAATACTTTATCATATTAAACAGGCGATCAATAGTGAGCGATGCACAATGGCTAACTTACTTAAATCGCAAGGACATGAAAATTTAGCTAAAATTTTAAAGGAGCTTTAAATGGCAATTACATCAACACTTACAACAAGTTTTAAGAAGCAACTACTTGAAGCGGTACATAACTTCAAAGCTAGTGGTGGTAACACTTTTAAACTAGCCTTGTATACTTCATCAGCAACTTTAGGTGCGACTACTACAGCTTTCACCACAACAGGTCAAGCAAGTGGTACTAACTATACTTCTGGTGGAGCTAATTTAACTAATGTTAATCCTACTTCAAGTGGTACAACTGCTTTTACAGACTTTAATGACCTGACTTTTGGTACAGCTACTATTACCGCAAGAGGTTGTATGATTTACAACTCTTCAGCAACTAATGCATCAGTAGCAACCATTGACTTTGGTGGAGATAAAACTTCAACAGCAGGTGATTTTACAGTCGTATTCCCAGCAGCAGCAGCATCGACAGCTATTATTAGAATAGCTTAATAGGAGCCTGTTATGGCAGGTTGGGGAAGAAGCACTTGGGGCAACGGTCCTTGGGGGCAACCAGCAGCAACACTTGTAGATGTCACAGGACTACAGGCGACTAGTGCGTTAGGCACTAGTACAGTTGATGCTGAAGCTAATGTAGTTCCTAGCGGACAAGCTGGAACATCAGCTCTAGGTGGTGTAGGTGTCAATGGTAAAGCAGTTGTTGCTTTACCTACTTTAGTTTCTAGTGTAGGCACTCCTACAGTATTAACCGATGCTGAAGCTAACGTTACAGTATCTGGTCTATCCGCAACTGCAAGCACAACTGATCCTACCGCACATAGTTATGTAGTAGCTGACGCTAATGTAACTCCTACAGGTCAATCTTCTACTTCTGCTTTAGGTGGAGTAGGGGTAAACGGTAAAGCAGTAGTTGCTCTACCAACTTTAGTGTCTTCTTTAGGCACTCCTACAGTAACAACTGACGCAGAAGCTAATGTAACTCCAACAGGACAAGTAGGTACTTCCGCTCTAGGCACTGTAAGTATAGATGCTGAAGCGAATATAACTTTAACAGGTCTTAGCGGAACCTCTGCACTTGGTAGTGCTACTACTGACGCAGAAGCTAACGTATCTGTAAGCGGACTAGCTTCAACCTCTGCACTAGGCACTGCCACAACTATAGCTAAAGCAAATGTAACTCCTGCAGGACAAGTAGGTACATCTGCTTTAGGTGGCGTTGGTGTTAATGGACAGGCGGTAGTTGCCCTACCTTCTTTAATTTCAAGTTTAGGTACAGTCACAGTAAGTGTTGATGCTGAAGCTAATGTTACTCCTACAGGTCAAGTCGGTACATCAGCTTTAGGGACTGTTACCCTAAGATGTGATAACAACATAACAGTCACAGGTTTTGCTGCAACAAGTGCTTTAGGCACTGTTAGCACTATCGGTAAAGCTAACGTTACTCCTACAGGACAAGTAGGTACAACTGGCACCCCAGCAGTATTAGTTTGGGGCGAAATAGATACTAGCCAGACTCCTAGTTGGTCTGGTGTAAGTAACAGCCAAACTCCTAATTGGGATGAAATAGCTGCATAAAATGATTAATAAATCATGATTTTTGATATATCATATAACTACAGGATTTAAATATGGCAACTTACGTAAATAATTTAAGACTCAAAGAGATCGCTACAGGTGATGAGTCAGGTACTTGGGGGGATAGCACTAATACTAATTTAGAGCTTATCGGAGAGGCTTTAGGTGTAGGAACTGAAGCTATTACTACTAATGCTAATACGCACGACACTGTAGTAGCAGACGGTGCCGCAGATGCTGGTCGAGCTTTTTACCTTAAATACACAGGTACATTAGATTCAGCTTGTACTATCACGATTAGTCCTAACACTATGAAGCGTGTACAAATTATAGAAAACGCTACTAGTGGTTCTCAAAATATTATTATTTCTCAAGGCTCTGGTTCTAACGTAACGATCGCTCCAGGAAAAGTAGCAGTCGTACAACTAGACGGAGCAGGTTCAGGTGCAGCAGTAACAGACGCACTTACTGATCTACAAGTAACTGACACACTGTCAATCAACGGTACTACCCTAACTGTAGGTGACGGTACAGCAGAAGACACAAAGTTAGTATTTGATGGTAATGCACAAGACTTTTATGTAGGTCTTGATGACTCGGCTGATGATTTAGTTATCGGTCTAGGATCAACAGTAGGTACAACACCTGCTATGTCTGTAGATGAAAACCAACTTGCAACGTTCCACGCAGGAGTAACTTTAACAGGAACTACTCCAACTCTTACTATAGGAGACGCTGGAGCAGAAGACACTAAAATAGTTTTTGATGGCAACGCACAGGATTTTTATGTTGGTTTAGACGACAGTGCTGATGACTTAGTTATCGGTGTTGGATCAACCGTAGGGACGAATCCAGCTATAGTGGTTAATGAAAGTCAACAAGTGGGTATAGGAGTAGCTCCAACACACGCATTTAATTTACAAACCACAGGATCAGGAGAGGCAAGATTCCGTTCATCTGATAATGATATGTCACTTCAAATTAGTTCAGACGCAGATGAAACTCACGATTCTACTCTTGAATTTACATCAGGAACAAGTGGTAGAGGTCGAATCGTTTACGATCACAACACTACAGCAGCAAGTCAAAAGATGAACTTTGTAGTTGGAGATGTTGCTACAACAGCCATGACTATAACAGGTGATGGTCATGTGGGTGTGGGAACAAGCACCACGAATAAAATATTTAATGTATCTGACCCAGACCAAGGTGGTGAAACTATAAAATTATCTTTTGAGGCTTTTAGTAGTGACGATAAATTCGCTATATACTCATACGACAGAACCAATGGTCACTATACTAATTTGTCTTTGGGTCAAAACGCAATTTATATACAAGGCTCTAATACAGCCGTAGGAATAGGAACCACAAGTCCTAATGCAACAAAACTTCATGTAGGCGATACAGCACACAACGACATGATATCAGGTACACAGCTTTTAGTTTCTGGTACAAGTGCTGGTGCTATAGCTATAGGCATGGTTAATGGTAATGGTACAGGTGTACTAAATATCGTTATGGGTACTACCTCTGATGGTAACAAAGGTGAAATAGCTTATAACCTTAATAGCGACTATATGCAGTTTAATACAGGTGGCACGGAAAGATTCCGTGTTGATAGCAATGGTCGTTTAAATTTAGGTGCAGTAGCTCACTCTGCTGATATCAACCAAGCGATACTTAATGCTTTCATTAATAGTAGCACAATACCAGTTTGTAGATTCGCACAAGGTAGCACTACAACCACTGTACCTGTTATTAGATGTAGGCACGAAAACTCATCAAATGGTTTTTATATAGACTTTAGAACAGATGAAAATGCAGTAACAGGAACAATTAAAGATGTAAGTGGAACTATGACTTATGCTTCTGCTTCTGACTCAAGATTAAAAAATAATGTTGAAACTATACCTGAAGGCTTGACTGAAGTTCTGGCTATGAATCCTGTAAAATTTACTTGGGATGAGAAAAAAGGTGGTAATGAATCAAGAGGTTTTTTAGCACAAGAATTAAATAATCAATATCCTTGGGCAGTACAATCAGGTGGCGATGATCCACATACAGACCCTTGGCAGGCTGATTATGGTAAACTTACACCTGTATTAGTAAAAGCAGTGCAAGAGCTTAAAGCAGAATTAGATGCAGCAAAAGCACGTATCACTGAGTTGGAGAACGCATAATGGCAGTCACATATACTTGGGATGTAAATACCGTAAACACTTATATCAGTTACACTGATCAACAAGATCCCCCTAACACTAGAAGTGATGTAATTTTTAATGTGCATTGGGTTCTCAAAGGTGTAGACGGTTCTTATGAAAGCACTGTTTATGGTGCAATTGATTTAGATACGACAGACTTATCTAGCTTTACAGATTTTGATTCTGTCACTGCATCAGAAGTTCAAGACTGGGTTGAATCAACTATGGGTAGTGACAAAGTTACATATTTTAAAGGTAAAGTTGAAGAAAATATAACTGAACAAAAAACACCAACAAGAGAGCTTAGAGAACTAGGAGAATAGTATGGCGATAAATTATACATGGGATGTTAATACGGTAGAAACTTATCCTTCTCATGGCGGTCAAGTTGATGTAATTCATACAGTTCATTGGAGATTAGTTGGCGAAGATGACGTCAATAATGATGAAAATGGTAATCCACAATTATGTGGTCTTACTGGAGTTGTTAACTTAGATGTATCAGATTTATCTAGCTTTACAGCTTTCAACTCTGTTAATGCATCTGCTGTTCAAGGGTGGGTAGAATCAGTTTTGGGTAGCGAAGAAGTTGCAAGGTTAAAATCAATTATTGATGAACAACTTACAGAAAGAGTAACTCCAACATCAGAAACTAAAATTATAGGAGCATAGTATGACTAAAGAAAACGTAATAATGATAGATAATAAAGAGGTTAAAGTAAGTGAGCTTACTGAAGACCAACAATATTATTATCAACAATTACTTGACTTAAAAAATAAACAGATGAAACTTAAATTTGATATAGATCAAGTTAATGCTTCTTATACTGTTTTTGAAAATGCTTTGACACAGTCTTACAGAAACCCAGAAGTAGAAACTGAAACTAAAACTTTAAATCAAGAGGTAAACTAACATGGAATGGTTAGCTTTAATATTAGTATTAATAGTAGCAAGTGTTCTTGTACATAAATACAAACCTGAATGGATAGATAAAGTTAAGTCTTTACTACCTAAAAAGTGAATGAAATACTTCAAGCTATTGAAACTATTGGCATACCAGCAGCAGGTGCGGTAGGTCTAGGTTACTTAGTTTGGACACTTTTTAAATCGCTAATAGCAGATATACACAAAAAACTAGACACGCAACACGGTATGATTGTTGCACTTATAGATCGCATACGTCAGATGGATAATGATATGATTCGTATCGACACTATGGTAAGGGCAGTATTAAAAGTACCGCCCGATACAGATAGGATAGCAAGATCCGACGGTAAAAAAGACACACGTAAGGATTAACTTTTTTCAAGTATTAATATATCATTAGCATATGGCTAGTAAACCAAGAAAAACAACTGCAGATGTGGCTCACGACCTAGCTAAACACGAGGTGCAGTGTGCGGAAAGATGGAAAACTGCTTTCAATCGTTTCGACTCTATAGAAGAAAGTGTTCAAGAAATTAATAACTCATTAAAAAACTTTATTATAGGAATGGTTGGCTTACTGGCAACTGCCCTAGTTTCATTATTTGTGACTGTTATCACTATAGTTTAGTTATGGCTTACAACTCGAACGAGAGACTTTCTCCTCATTTTAAACTAAGAGAACTTGAACGTTCCCAGATAGCGGAACGTTATGGAATAGATAATACAGTAAAAGATGAAACGGTCTATAAAAATCTACAACTACTTTGCGAAAATGTCCTTGAGCCAGTACGTAGTTATTATGGCGTCCCTTTTTCACCTAACTCTGGTTATCGTTGCCTTGACCTTAATAGGCGACTTGGCTCGTCCGACAACAGCCAGCATGTACACGGTCAGGCAGCAGATATTGAACTCCCGACCATCTCCAATTACGACCTTGGGGTATGGATCCGTGACAACTGTGAATACGACACAGTCCTTTTAGAGTTTTACAAAGAAGGTATACCATCAAGTGGGTGGGTGCATGTCTCTTATGTAGAAAATAATAATCGTAAACGAGCACTGATCTTTGATGGGAAACAATATAAAATTCTTGAATAATACTATAAAATATTAGTGTTATGCCACTTAATAAATTTATTTTCAAACCTGGGATTTTTAGAGAAGGAACTTCATACGATAGTGAGGGAGGTTGGTTTGATTGTAATTTAGTGCGTTTCAACTTTGGTCGACCAGAAAAGATAGGTGGTTGGCGAAAAGAAATTAGTTCAGCTTTTGAAGGAACAGGAAGACATTTACATAACTGGGTTTTATTAAATGGTACTCAAGAACTAGGACTAGGTACTAATGAAAAGTACTACATTATACAAGGTGGAGGGTATAACGATATCACACCTATACGTAGAACCACTGGTGCAGGAGATGTTACTTTTTCAGCTACTAATGGGGACGCCACCATAACTGTAACAGACACAGCACACGGTGCAGTACAGAACGACTTTGTTACTTTTAGCAGTGCTGCAACTTTAGGTGGCAATATCACTGCAGCAGTTTTAAATCAAGAATATCAGATAGCAACCATAGTAAATGCTAATAGTTATACTATTGAGGCTAAAGACACAGGAGGCAGCACTGTAACAGCTAATGCTTCAGACAGTGGTAATGGCGGAAGTTCTACAGTAGGTACATATCAAATAAATGTTGGATTGAATGTTTATTCATCAAGCACAGGTTGGAGTGTAGGTACTTGGGGAGCAGGACCATATGGTTCTACTACTGGTTTAAGTTTTACTAATCAACTCAGGCTTTGGTCAGCAGATAATTTTGGTGAAGACCTGATTATAAATCCTAGGAATGGATCTATATTTTACTGGGATGCTACTGACGGTGTCTCAACAAGAGCAGTCCAGCTTAGTTTAAAAACAGGAGCTAATTTAGTGCCCACAGTAGGACTACAAACTTTAGTTTCTGAAACAGATAGACATGTTATAGTGTTTGGTGCTGACCCACTTAACGATGCAGGTACAGCTAGAACAGGAACAAGTGACCCTATGCTTATAGCATTTAGTGATCAAGAAAATGAATTAGAGTTTGAACCACAAAACACTAATACAGCTGGAAGTCTAAGGTTATCTGAAGGTTCAATTATAGTCGGTGCTGTAAAATCTAGACAAGAAATACTTGTTTGGACGGACACAGCTATATATTCAATGCAGTTTATAGGACCACCTTTTACCTTCGGTTTAAATTTAATTAATAAAAATACAGGTTTAATTGGACCAAATGCTGCGATTACTGCTCCTAATGGAGTTTTTTGGATGGGTTATGACAGCTTTTACGTTTATAACGGTGCTGTACAAAAAGTGCCTTGTCCTGTTCAAAGTTATGTTTTTGAGGATATGAATATAGGTCAATCCTTCCAGTTTTTTGCATTCACAAATAATGAGTTTAACGAAGTAGGTTGGTTTTATTGTTCTGATGGTGAAACAGTTATAGATAGATACATTACGTACAACTATGTTGAGCAAGCATGGTCGTACGGTAATCTTAGTAGAACTGCTTGGTTAGATAGAAATATAGTGAACTACCCAAGAGCAACTGGTAGTAATTATTTATATGAACATGAGTTTGGCTACAATGATGACGGTTCACCTATGACTGGAGTGTTTATTGAGAGTGCAGACTTTGATATAGGAGACGGTGAAAGTTTCAGTTTTATAAATAGGATAGTGCCTGATATGAGATTTTTAAATAATACTTCTGCTGGTAAAGTAAACATAGTTTTAAAAACTAGAGATTTTCCAGGAGACTCACTAACAACTAACAGTACAAGTTCTATAGGAAGCACTTCACAACAGGTTTTTGTACGCTCACGGTCAAGACAGGCTGTACTAAGAATAGAATCAGATGATGATGCCTCAGGTACAGGTAACGATGATACAGGCTGGAGACTAGGAGCAACTAGGATAGACATAAGACCTGATGGTAGAAGATGAGTAAATTACTGCCTACAAGACTACCCATAAGTTATGACACTCCTGTTGACGCTGGAGTATACAACAGATTAATTAGAATATTAGAACTAAACTTAGCTACAGTTGATCCTGATAATACACGTCAAGCAACTACCGCACAAAGAGATCAAGAAAATATACCCAATCCAGGAGCGTTGATATTTAATACTAACACCAATACTCTGCAGTGTTGGGATGGTACACAGTGGCGTGATTGTTTTACATCACAGTTTTATGCCACTGCTTCTGGTTACTCAGTTACAGGGGAACTTGGAAGTGTCACCGTCACGATCTCGTAAGTGCAACTTTTGTGGAATTAAAAAACCTCTTGATGAGTTTGACCTGAGTAAATCGAACAGCCGTCAGTGTAATACATGTAAATCAGAAAGACGTAATGATAGAATTAGTAGTAACCCACTAAACTACATACAAAACTTGTACGTACAACTGAGGTATGTCCGTAAAAAACAAGGTATTCCTTGGGAAATCACACCTCAACAATTATATAAACTTTACGCTGAACAAGAGGGTAAATGTGCTCTTACTGGTCAAGAACTTACTTTTAAAAGAAGTAGCGAGGAAGAGTATGATTTCAACATCTCTATAGACCGTATAGACCCCACTGTAGGCTATTATATAGAAAATATACAACTTATAGCTAAAAGTGTAAACTTTTTAAAACATGATTTACCACAAGAAAAATTTATCAAATTGATAAAATTAATATACAATAATACAAATGGCTAGGAAATTTCCTAAAGTAAAAAAATCCAGAAAGGGTGTACCCAAAGCCTATTTAAAGGGTGCTAAAAATCCTTCTGCACGTGAAAGAGAAATACTGAGAACACGTAAGAAATATCTCTCAGGTAAAATGACCTCAAAAGATTATGAGGCAGTAGAAAAATCGCGAGCGAAGGATGCCAAGAAAAAAGTCAAAAAGCAAGTCAAAAGGAAGCGTACCAGCGTGCGTAAAAAAGTACGCAAAAAGTAGCAAGTTTAGCACTGGTAAGCTAATGAAAGTCTACAAACGTGGACAAGGTGCATATTTTAGTTCTGGCTCTCGTCCAGGACAAAGTTCTCATAGTTGGGCATGCGGTCGAGTACGTAGTTTCGCTACAGGTAAAGGCGGTGCACGGAAAGCAGACAGTGATTTACTTAAAAAAGTAGCTGGTGGTGTTGTAAGACCTTTACGCACTAAATCAAAACACAGAGGTTGTGGAGCTGTACTGCCCGAAAGACGTAAAACAACTAAATATTCTTAACTATGACTATTGATGAACAAATGGAACAAGCTCATAAGTTAGAAGTGAGTGAACATAAAACTTGGTATAATCTAGCAGAAGGCTTTGATAAATGGAGAGTGTTTCCTAGATTATTAATTACGTTATACGGTATAGCGTTTTATAGAACTACTGAATGGTTTATGACGTTACCTGACCCAACGAATGCACAAAGTGCTTTTGTATCAGTTATAGTGGGTGCAGGTGCAGCATGGTTTGGTTTATATGTTGGCAGAAAATAAAAAAGATAATCCTGGATGGTACTGGGATCACATTAATAAACGTTTTTATAGATGGCATGAGTTAAAGTTACTCATGCAAGAAAGAAAATTAAAAGAGAAAAAAGATGATACCAGATAAATTAATAAGTGCAGTAGGCGGTGTAGTAGATAAATTTGTAGTTGATAAAGACTTACAAGCTACACTTAAACATGAGATGGAGATGTCTTTACACAATGCTAACTTAGCACAAATAGAGTTAAACAAAGCAGAAGCTCAACATCCAAGCAAGTTTGTAGCTGGTTGGCGACCTATGGTAGGATGGATATGTGCTATAGCACTAGGCTATCACTTCATTTTAAGTCCTATTTTGGCTACTATCTTGACACTTTCAGGTTATACTATAACTTTACCTGAGTTTGAATTTGCTCAACTCAGCACCATCCTAATGGGCATGCTCGGTTTAGGTGGCTTACGTACATTTGAAAAAATGAAAAGAGTAACGAAAGGTAACTAATGGGTATTAAAAAGTTTTTTAAGAAAAATTTAAGAGATATAGCCACAGTTGTAGGTTTTGCTGTAGGAGGACCTGCAGGTGCTGCGATAGGACAAGGTATAGGTTCAACAGCTGAAGGTAGAGACTTAGGTCAATCACTAACTAGTGCTGCCAAAGTTTATGGTGGCGCAAATATTGCTGCTGGTGCAGGTTTACAAGGAGGCACTTTATCAAATCCTCGTATTGGTTTTGGTGGTGCTCAGGCAGGACAAGGCGATGTAGGTGGATTTTTCAAAGACATCGGTGCTGGAGCTAGAAATATTATAGGTGGTGACGCGACGTTTGCTGATGTATTTGGTAAAGAAGGCACACTTGCAACTTCCTATGGTGATTTAGGTATGTTACAAAAAGCAGGAGTTATAGGAACTGGCTTAGCAGGTTTAGGAGCTTTTGACCCTATGGAAACAGGCAGTGTACAAATGCCAGCATCTTCAAGCGGTTATTTTACTCAAGGATTACGACCTGCTGTATTAAGTGATGTGTACGGAACAGGGGGTATACCTATGGCTAGTACAAGTATGCCAGGAGGGAATATGGATCCTGTATCACAAACATATTTAGAGCTGTTAGCTAGAGGAGGTCAAGAAGATTACGGTGATATCGCTTTCCCCACCTTTCAACAAAGTCAAGTATTAGCCTCTAAAAATGGAGGTATAGCTAGACTCGCTGACGGCGGAGCAATGCCAGAAGTAGATTTACGACAGTCAGGAGGTGATCTAAGTGATCCTATGGGGTCAGGTAATAAGGATACTATTCCAGCACTGCTCGCCGACGGTGAGTTCGTAATGACAAAACAAGCAGTAACAGGTATGGGCAACGGTAATCACGATAAAGGTATAGCTATGCTATACGCTATGATGGACAATAATGAAAAGAAAGCACAACGTATGGGGATAGGTAAAGCATAATGGCTACACAAGAACAGTTTGCAAGAGTAGAGAGTTTACCACCAGCATTTTTACAACAATTTTTTGCTGGTGTTCCAGGAGCTAATATTCCTGGGATTTTACCTCTATTAAATCAAGAGCTCGTTAATAGGTTAATGGGTATGGGTGTTGAAGGTGCTACACCTTACACTTATACTGGTGACCGTATAGCAGGTTTTACTCCTGCAGAGCAACAAGCCTTTAGGCTAGCAGGTGAAAGTTCTGGTTCTTATCTACCTTTTATACGTAGAGCGGAACAGTTAAGTGAACAATCTTTAGGTGATGTACGCAGAAGCACAGATTTAGGTACAGATTACTTACAACAAGCTGGACGTGAAGGAGCAGGTGCTGTTCGTGAAGCAGCAGGAATACTTCGTGGTCTTCCTGGACAATTTAATTTAGCCCAAGATATAGCTTTAGGGGGTATAGGAGCTTTTGACCCAAGAATGGCAGGTGGATTTTATAATCCTTTTGAGGAGCAAGTAGTAGCACAAACTCTTGAAGACTTAAATAAACAGTTTAATCAAGCGTCTATCGCAGATAGAGCAGCACAAGTTAGAAGCGGAGCTTACGGTGGTTCACGTGGTAGATTACGTCAAGAAGATTTAGCTGAAAGTTTCGGTCGAGGTGCCACAGACGCTTTAGCCAATATAAGAAGTAGAGGGTTTAGTCAAGCTCAACAACAGGCACAGAATGCTTTTGAACAACAGCAACGTAGACAACTACAAACTAGCCAACTTTACGGTAACTTAGCAGGTCAGCAAGGTAACGTGGCTGGTGGTTTAGGTAGTTTAGGTACAGGTTTAAGTAATATCCTCGGCGGAGTCGGTAGAGATATTTCTACTAGCGGTTTACGTCTAGGTCAGTTCGGTGCTAACGTAGGTCAACAGATGGCAGGACTAGGACAAGGTATCAGTGGTTTAGTAGGTACAGATATTAATAGACTCTTAGGAGTAGGCGGTATGCAGAGAGGACAGGAACAAGCTGGACTAGACTTAGCTTACCAAAACTTCTTAGGTCAATACAACTTACCTTTACAAACCTTTGGACAAATAGGTCAGATTGCTGCAGGCTTCGCCCCAGCTCTTGGTGGACAAACTATTACACAAAGTTCATCTAGTCAGCCTAGTAATAGCTTGATGCAAGGACTAGGCACAGCGATTGCTGCATATGGGGCAATTTCATAATGGTAATGAACCCAGCTCAGTTAAGAGATCAACAACAAAGTATTGATTTAGCTACTCAGCTAATAGGTCAAAACACACCTATTGAAACCATAATACAACAAACTGGACTACCAAGAAACTTAGTAACTGATTTAGTTAATAGCCAAATAAATATAGACAGACCTACTACACCTATGATATCCCCTCAAGGTATACAAACTTTAGCTTTTGATTCAAAAAGTATGCCTAAACCAGATACAAACTTAGGAACAGATATAGCTGACTATGTTACAGGTGAACTAGGTTTTGACGGTACAGATAACGACGGTAATTTAAGTATACGTCAGATGTTTAACGCATCAAATGCTGCATGGATGTCACAAAATCAAGAGGACACTGAGGGTGCAGAAAAATTATTAGAAGTACAAAAACTTACAGATGAGATGGGCTTTACTGATGATGATTTAAAAAGAGTCTTCGGTCAAGCAGCAAAACAAGTTTATGATTTAGACTACGAACAGTTTATACAAGAGCCTGATAAAAAATTACCGATTATGTTATTCGGTTTAAGTTTAGCAGAAGCAGGAACTAAAGGAGACGATTGGCCAACAGCTTTAAGTCAAGCTACTCTCAAATATTTCTTTAATAAACGTAAAGATGAAAGATCTTATGAAAAAGCCTTAAAAACTGTAGGCTTGAAAAAACAAGAAAAAATTAATGATTTAGTTATGCAGTTTAGTTTATTAGATTATAAAAATAAAGCTGCACTCAACCTAGCCTTACAAAAAAGTCAACTAGAAGCACCTAAAGCATATGATATAAGTAACTCGGGTGATTTTACAGATAAAGAGACAGTATTTTTAGACGAACCAAGTTTTAGTTATTATGCTAAAAAGTTTCCAGGCAATATCCGTGAATCAAAAAACCAAGATAATGAGGCATACTCACTTATAAGTAAAGACGGTGGGTTACTCAACGTTTGGATGGACCAAGATGAAGTCAACGCATTTGACCCTGCGGAAAAAGGCGGAGCTATATTACGTAAAGGTCATAGTGAGGCAAGTAATTTAAAACTATATTCTATAGCTGGTGCTGATGGTGAAGACTTAGGCACTAAGTGGCTTTCACCTGCTCAATATAATTTTAGAGAAGGTCAAGGTGAAAAAATGACTCAAATTACAGGAGCAGGTAAACCACGTTTTGTAATTCGTAAAGACAATAATGAAGGCACATGGGTCACTGACGCAGAGATATTAGCTAACCGTGACGCATATCTTGACGATAGCGGTTTTAACTTTAGCGTAGGAGCAGACGGAAGCATCGATGTGTCTCAAGGCTCTGCTGGTATGGCTCGTGCTGATAAAAGAAGAGGTCAAGTAGCTTATGACGATATACTTGAAACAGTCAACGCCACAGAAACTGCGGTAGATAATTATTTTATTTCATCACAAGCACAAGACAAATTAATAAAAGACTTTTTAGAAGCCAATCCTGGAGCTGAAGATTTACCGTTCAATAATCTTGCAGGAAGAGCAGTTAAATTTGTTGACGGACTTAGAATAAACTTAAAAGCATTTTCTGATTTAGCAACCTCAGACAAAACTAAAGGCGGTTACACATTCTATGGTCCTGACGGTAAGCCAGTAGACTTTGATGTATATAAAAATAATATTGTAAATAGTGATGAATTTAAAGAAGCACTTAACAGCCCTTTAGCTCAATTTTTTAAAGATAACGGTGTAGTAGGTCAGGCACTTGAAGCAACGTTTTTTGATTTAGCTATGCAAGGTGCTGCAAGTTACTCACCCAATAAGGGTGGTGTAGATTTACGTGCTATCAGTGATTACGAAACTAGATTGTTTTTAATAGGACAAGGTGGGCAAGCATCTAGCCTCTCAGCCTTTTTAGAAATACGTAACAATTTTGCTAGAAACCTTATAAACAGAAACAGAAACTTTTTAAGACAACAAATACGTCCTACTAATTTATTAAGAATTACAGATGCTGACGGTAAACAGGATACAACTAAAACCGATGCACTTACTAGTGATGTTGAAAGCATGCTTAAAAAACTTGATGATTACGAAAGTGAGTATCAAGAGTCTTACACTTTCGGTCGTGGTTCACCTGTAGTCACTAGAAAATTTTATGTAGGGGATAAAACTATCGACCCTGATAATCCAAACGTAATTGGTTTTAACGCAGAGATACCTGCAGGTTTAAATGTGCCTGTTTTAAATTATCAGTTTCAAAAAGGTTATTTACTTGATGACTCAACAGAAAAAGAAGGTACTTTTAGAGAAATATTAAACAAGTACACTGCTTTACAACAAAGTAATCCCGCACAATTTACTACTTTAGTAGATAATTTAAACGCAAACCTTTCAGAAGAGGAAATGGTTGCTTTTAGATTATTTTTACTAGAAGCAGAAAGGCAAGGTAAATAATGGCTAAAAGTGACATTATAGATATTGACCAGTTGTTACCAGAGGAAGAGCTTTTATTAACTCAGCCTTTAGATACAACAACCATTACAACTATGGGCACACCAGTAGCGGATAAAATCTATACACAAAAATCTGGTGATTTAGTACCAGCAGACTTTAAAAATTTTTTAGTAGAAAAATTAAATATCTCTCCTAGTATTATAGATTCAGTATTAGGAAAGCCTTACGGATTTAAAGACAGGTTTATAAATCTAAACCCTATTGATGCTCTAAGAGACATAGCTAGGTTTAGTATTCCTGGAAGACAACCTTTAGGCGAAGGTCAACAACCTTTTGGTTTAAATTTACGTGAACTAGTAAGCCCTAATAGTCCTGAAGTACGTAGAGCTAGAGCTGCAGGTATTGATGTTGAAATGGGTGCACCTTTACAAGTAATGAAAGATGCAGAATATTTACCTGCTGACCAACGAGACAGAGGTGTTAGGTTATTATTAAAAGAATACTACCCCGAAGTACCCATACAAGACTTTGATTTAAAAGTAGAACCACGTACTAACCGACTTATTTATAAAGATCCTGAGAGCGGTAATAAACAATATATAAACCCTCCAGGAGTTGATAGAGCAGACGTGCAAGCTATTATGGAGCCAGTAGCTTTAGAATTAGCTACAGGTTTACTTGGTTTAAAAGCTGGTCTTACAGCTGGACCACTTGTAGGTGGCGGAGTAGGAGGAGCAGGAGGTTTAGCCTATACTGCACAACTTACCGATAGCCCATTCTTTCAGGCACTAGGAACTGCAGCAGGAGCCACAGCTGGTGCTCTAAGTGCACCTGTTACGTTTACTGCTTTAGGTGAAGGTATGGGGCATTTTATGTGGAGATACCAAAACTTACGAGGGCTCAAAGACCGTGGCATACTCGATGAAACTTACACTAACGATAAAATATTAGAAACTGCTATAAAAGATGCAGGTATAGTGGGGCTTTTAGGTTTAGGCGGTAATGCTGCTTTTAGAACGCTAGGTCAGTTTGTCACAGCCAACCCTATAAAAATAGGTATTGATGAAGATTCTTTTATTAGAGCTTACGAAAAAGTTCAAGGGATAAAAGAAACAGGCAGTGCTGCTGAAAAGAAAGCACTAGAAAACATAACCACTCCTGAAATATTACAAATGGCTGATGAAACTACTCCAGGAGTTAGAGGAGTACTACAAAAAGAAGCTGAACTTTCCGCTAAAGCTAGACCTGACGTTGAAGTTAGATTAGCAAAACAAGCAGAAGCCAAAGAGCAGGGGTACAACGTTTTGTTTGAGGAAACAGGTATAGACCCTATAATTTTTAGTGTTGATGACTTATCAACGGTTAATGCTAATCTTGGTAATAGAATATTAAACGCTATAGACACTTCAGGTAAAACTACCGATAAAGCTAAAGGTGCACTGTTCACCAAACTAAAAAATTTAGAAGATACAAACAAGCCAGAAAATTTATTTAAAGAATTTTGGCAACCACGTGAAGTTAGTAACTCTCAAGTGTTGTTTGATTATATCCCTGATGAAGCTATATCAGACTTTAAACAACTTATCTATAGAGACTTTATTGATAAAACAGGTAAGAATCCTACAGCTGTTAAAAAGTACTTAGCAGACCATGGTGAAAAACTTAAGATTTGGTACGGTGAAGACTTTGTAAAAGGTTTAAATGGTTACAATAAAATTATAGATGATGTTACAGTATTAGCAGGTGCTGAAGGCTTACCATCCAGCAAGTTTCAACAAATCGTTACAGGTTTAGTTAGAGCATATGTTGGTATCTTTACACGTCCAGGTAGGTTTATCACTGCTGGTGGACAAGTTACTGAAAATATTAGAAAAGGTAGTTTTGAGGACATGATACTCAACCCAGATAGACTTTATGAAAGAATCAAAAGAGGTGAGTTCTTTAAAAATGAAGCTAATCAAACACTAGCTAGAGCTATAGGTAGAGCATATGGACAAGAAGAAGTAGTTGACAGAGCAGAAGTTGATCAACCTACAGCGATACCAGTAGATACACCCGACCTAACAGAAGGCTTAGAAGAAGTAAAACTTAGAAGAGGCGGAATCCCATTAATGGAGTTAAAATACTAGTATGAGTATTTATGATAGATTAATGTCTGACTTAGGACGTATGGATGAACGTGAGTTTACTAAGCCTAGCAGTAATTTACTTAATAGGCTTGCTTCTGAAAGAACACCTATACCACCTCCTGCAGTGTTTCCTACCAATACTACTACTATAAATTTAGGTGGCGGTTTAGGTACTATCCCTATGCCACAGATAAATCTAGAACAAATAAACCAAGCGTTAGCTGGGCTTGATCCCACTGTTTTTGGATTTAGACCCCCAGCCATAACCCCACAAGTTGAGCCTGTTGAAACTAACTTAGAAGATACAGGTGCTAGTCAAGAAGTTATGGAAGACGTAGGTGACAACACTTATGATTTAGGTATACTTGATCCTAGTACAGGTCAAGTTTATGAGGATGAAGAAGATTTACCAGAGGGTGTTGTAGTTGGTGGCGGAGACGGACCAGCAGGTACGGTCATTGAACAGTACACACCACCCCCACCACCATCAATGATATCAGAGGCAGAACAAGCCATAGCTCCTAGTGCAACACCAACACCAACTCCAGTCACTGATGTAGTTACTGGTCAAGAGATACCTTTAAACACTCCACTAGTAAACGTACCACAAGAAAGTTTGACTGGGTTAGGAAGTTACTTCACTACTCCACAAATAAATCAAATAGTAAATCCTGGATACACACCACAAGCCACCACAGATATGGACAAACTTTTACAGTTACAACGTGAAAGTTTTAGAAATTTCTTAGTACAACCTCAACCTCAAACTGAGCCTCAAACAGAAATAAGAAGGGGAGGCGGTGAAGGTGGTTCAGGGATAGTTGGTGAAGCTTATCAACCTTTTGAAGATAGAGGATCACGTAATTTGTTTAATAACCAAGGAATTTATAATTTGCCTACTGGTATACAGTTTCCCACTAATCAAATGTTTGGTGTTCCTAGTCCGCAACTCATAGCACGTGGACCAATGGATAATTATTTTAATTCAGGATTCGGTGATGCTTACGGTGGGTTAGTTTTTCCTGACTTTTCTGGTATCACTAGTTTAGTTCCACAAGAGGAAATAGCTAAACTTTCTATGGGACTACTTTAGCCAATCCTTAAACGTTTCTTCCCCTAATACTAAGTTAGCAATAGATTGTTTTTTACGTAGAGCTTTGACTATCTTTTCGTCAACTGTACGTTCACATACTATATCAATGTAAGTTACTTTATTAGTTTGACCTATGCGGTGTGCACGGTCTTCTGATTGTAAACGTTTTTCAAGGTCATAGTTATTACTATAATAGATAACAGTGTTTGCTGCAGTTAAAGTTATACCATAGCCACCAGTTTGTGTGTTACCAACAAAGAAGCGTAGTTCACTATCTGGGTTTTGAAACTCATCAATTACTCTTTCACGTTCATTTTGTTCTACTCCACCGTAGTAAGCTCCCACCGAATCATACCCATAGTCCTCTCTTAACATATTTACGATGCGTTGGATGTCATATCTGTAATTAGCCCAAATGATTACTTTTCCGTCTGTTTCATCTAAAATAGAGGACAATTCTGAGAGCCTTTGTGAAGGTATTTCGGTAGTAACTCCGTCATCTGTAACTGTGAATCCACACGATATTTGATGTAATCGTATTATTTGAGTTATCACATGATTTATAGTAACACTCTTTTGATTCTTTAAAAAAGTTACAGCAAAACGTTGTAATTCTTTATATGCTTTTGACTGTTCTGTAGTCATTTCTATATTTCTCTTGATATATACTTTCTCTGGTAAATCAAGGCAGTCTTTTTTCAAAACTCTATGACTAAACTTATTAAGAGTTTCATTCAACTCATCCATATTTTTATAACCAGTCACAAATTTATAGGTTCTACCTTGCCCACGTTTTTCTACTAGGTCAGCATAACGTGCACGGAAACTGTAAAAACTACTAAACCCTAAAAGGGCAGGATTTAAAAACATACACTGACTATATAAATCTAATGGGCTTTTAGTAACAGGTGAGCCAGTAAGTATTCTTCTGTAATAAGCGTACTTACCTAGTCGTACACAACTGGCAGTCCTTTTAGCCTCTGGATTTTTAATCGTGGTACTTTCGTCTACTATAAACATAGTTTTATTTTGCTGTATAAACATACTAGCAAACTTAACACCTTTCTTAGTGCTAAATGCTTCTATATTCATAACAAGTATTTTTAAGTTATGGTCAATCTTATATAGTTTATTTAGTTGTTTTTCAAAAGTTTTAGTATGGTTACTTTGCCATTTAACAATATCTACTTGAATAGATTCAGGTAAGTGTGTAGGTATCTCTTTACTGACCCAATTATCGTAAACACCTTTGGGTGCCACTATAAGTGCGTTGTAGATTTTACCTTGTCCATACAGATAGGCTATGTTATCAATAATTACTTTTGATTTACCACAACCCATCTCCATAAAAAGAGCATACTCATCTTTATCATGAGAAGTATTTAATGCCTCTAATTGATGGTCATACGGTTTAGTCTTAAAATTAAACTGTGTCATTAGTCTCGTCTCTTATAGGTAATAATAAATTACTTCAACTAAAAATAAAAGTTTATTGCACGTTTTATGCCAATAGCCTACCAATACGTTTAGCCAATACGTATTTAGCCTTTTAATATCTATAGTTTTGAGCTTTCCTATTGACGCTATTAGCTAATTTAAAACTTTTATTAAAAAAAGTTTTTTTAATTTTTAAAGCCCAATAAAGATATAGGTTTATTTTTTATTAATAAGGGTTTAATATAAGGCTAGTAGTTAAAGTATTATTCATATTTTATTACTCTCCTATTGGCTGGGGCTACTACTTAGGTGGTAGCCACAGTTTTTAGAAACAAGAAACAAGATGACAGTATACGTAGTACAAAAACCAGATAGCAAGAAAAACATTGTTTCGGCTGCAAAGTATGGTGACTTTGAACTTATATTAGATCACAAACCTGATCTAATGTTTAGTCCTGTACCTACCATTGCCAAAATACGTAAGAAGCTACAAAGTTTTAGTGACGACGACTATCTGCTTTTAATTGGTGATCCTGCCGTGATAGGTATTTGTGTACATTATGCTTTACTTAATAATGGAGGTAAGGCTAACTTACTTAAATGGGATAACCGTGAATTCATTTATTATAACTTAGAGGTAAACACACATGTTTGAACCAGAAGATAAACCGATGGGCGACGCTTCCCTAAAAGCGTTATCAGATAAGTCAAATGAACTTCAAGAACTTGATAATAAAATTAAGGAAATAGAAGAAGAGTTAGGCAAACATAAAGCAAAGTACAGAGAACTTAGTGAAGTTGACATACCTAGTATGTTAAGTGAGCTAGGACTATCTGAGATTACTTTAGCTAATGGTAATAAAATTAGTACAACCACTTATTACTCAGCACGTATTAGTGAAGATAAACGTGATGAAGCTTTTCAATGGTTAGGTACTAATGGTTTCGCCGATATTATTAAAAATACAGTTTCTGTAAGTTTTGGTAGAGACGAAGACGACTCTGCGAAAAAGCTCGTGGACAGCCTAGAGGATAATGGCTATACTACTGCCCAAAAGCAGTGGGTAGAGCCTATGACACTCAAGGCTTTTGTACGGGAACAGGTAGAAAAGGGTTCCGACCTGCCCTTAGAAACCTTTAATGTTTATGTAGGTCAAAAAACAAGGATAATTAAAAAATGAACGAGAAAACTGAAATAAGTGAAAAGAAAAATACTGAATTAGCTGTTGCGTCTGCCTTTGCAGAAGATGCTAATAGTGGTTTAGAAAATATAACCTCCGAGGATCTTACCATACCTCGTATAAAAATACTTCAAGCGTTAAGCCCAGAAGTAAATAAACGAGATGGTAAATACGTGGACGGTGCTTCTGCTGGTGATGCCATAAATACGGTGACCAGTAAACTATATAACGAGGATAACGAGCTGGTAGTTTTACCTGTTAGTTATAAGCGTTTATTTTTAGAGTGGCAACCACGTGAAAGTGGCGGTGGTTTAGTTGCTCAACATGAAGACCAAGCGATACTTAGTAAAACTACTAAGAATCAAATAGGTCAAGATATGTTGGAAAATGGTAACTATATTCAAACCTCTGCTAATCACTTTGTTCTAGTAGTAAATAGCGACGGTAGTTATGACCAAGCTATGATTCCTATGGCTGGTACACAGCTTAAGAAGTCTAGAACTTGGAACTCAGTGATGGCTAGTATCAAACTAAGGTCAGGTGACAAGGTATTTACCCCACCTAGCTTTAGCCATAAGTATAGCATGAAGACTGTACAAGAGTCTAATGACCGTGGTACATGGTTTGGTTGGAATATAACTAACCTTGGACCATTGAGTGAAGATGAGATGTTCTACTATGAGGCTGCAAAAGACTTTGCTACCACTGTAGGTGACATAAATCTTTCTACTACTAGTGGCGGTGGTGATTCTTCATCAGAAGATACACCGTTTTAATTCTTGGGGGCTTTATGCCCCCTTCTTTTATAGGAGGTCATATTGGAACTTGCCAAACAGTTTAGCGAAATTTTTGAAGGCTCTAAACGTGCACATGGCATCTTTGATATAAACGAACATAATAACGGTCAAAAACAACAAGGTGTAGCTAAAACTATAAAAACTGTAGGAGCTACATTACAAAACTGGGAAGCCCATCTTGAGGGTAAAACAGGTATAGGTATCATACCTATCAATGAAGATAATTTAGTTAAATGGGGAGTTATAGATATTGATACATACTCTCTTGATATTCCTGCCTTAGTTAAGAAAATAGAGAGTTTTAAACTACCCCTCATAGTTTGTAGAAGTAAAAGTGGAGGAGCTCATGTCTTTTGTTTCACCACTGATTGGATAAAAGCTGGTGATATGCAAGATAAGTTAAGAGAGCTCGCAGCAGGATTAGGCTATGGTGGTGTAGAAATATTTCCTAAACAGCGTGAAGTATTAGTTGACCGTGGTGATATAGGTAGTTGGTTAAATATGCCTTATTTTGAGGGCGATACATCTGTACGTTATGCGTTTAACCCTAAAGGTGAGTCGCTTACCCCTGAAGATTTTATTAAGTTTGTAGAAAAGCGTAGAGTCAGTCATGACGAGTTAGTTGAGCTTTCAGTACCAGAAGTTGATGAATTAAAAGATGGACCACCTTGTTTAAAAACTCTGTTAAAGCAAGGTTTCCCTGAGGGCACACGTAATAATGGTTTATTTAATGTAGGAGTGTATTTAAAACAGGCTACTCCAGATAAATGGGAAACTGAGATAGAGGAGTATAATAGAAAGTTTGTCAAGCCTCCTTTACCTGCCCAAGAAGTACTTACTTTAATAAGTACGTTAAAGAAAAAAGATTATAACTATAAGTGTAATGATGAACCTATACGTTCATATTGTGATGTACAGAAGTGTAGAACATGTAAGTTTGGAGTAGGTAAAGGTAACACTACACCAACGTTTTCTAGTTTAGCTAAACTTGACACTAAACCACCTTTATGGTTTTTATCTATTGATGATAAGCGTCTTGAACTTACTACTGAACAGCTACAGAATCAAACTAAGTTTCAAAGGGCTTGTATGGAAATATTAAACCTTATGCCACCTAAAACTAATGAACGTGCTTGGCAAGCACAAATACAAAGTTTAATGGACAGTGGTATGGAAATTATTGAGGTTAGTAATGATGTATCACTTGACGGTCAGTTTAAAGATTTACTTGAATCTTTCTGTACAGACTTAGCTCAAGCTAGTACTAGAGAAGAAGTATTATTAGGTAAGCCGTATACTGAAAAAGGTAAAACACATTTTAGAATCAAAGATTTACGTGAATACTTAGTTAAACATCGATTCACAGAGCTTGATACTAATAAAATAGCTAGTAAGTTACGAGATTTAAAAGCGAAACATACTTTTTGGAATCTAAAAGGTAGAGGCACTAACGTTTGGTACATACCTGAGATAGACTATAAAGAGGAAACCTTAGATGGTCATGACTTTACTGAGGATATGATGTGACTTGGAACGTTGTTCTTGGACCACCTGGAACTGGTAAGACTACCTTTCTATTAAGCACTGTAGAAAAATTATTCAAAAAAGGTATAAAACCTTATGAGCTTGCATATCTAGCGTTTACTAAAAAAGCTGCAACAGAGGCTTTACAACGAGCAGTAAATAAGTTTGAGTATGAGCCAGATCAATTAATATATTTTAGAACTATCCATTCACTTTGTTATTTTTGGCAAGGTTTAAATAAGTCCGACGTATTAGATAGAAAAGATTTAAGAGTGTTTAGCCAGACTGTAGGAGAAAAGATTAGCTCTGCGTGGGATGGTGAAAATTTAATGGCATTAAACTCTAAAGGTGATAACATGTTATTCTTAGAAAACATGGCACGTAATATGAGTATGAGTTATCGAGATATGTGGAACCAAGCAGGTTCAGATATCAGTTGGATACATTTTGATTGGTTTTGTAAAAACTATAACAAGTTTAAAGATTTAAATTACTTGATGGACTTTACAGATATGCTCACTGGGTTTTTAGAGTTTGAAACTAAACCACCTTTAAAGGCTTTGATTGTTGATGAAGCTCAAGACTTATCTGCACTACAATGGAAGTGTGTGCATAAACTAGCTGAGGATGTTGAGCATGTTTATATAGCAGGTGATGATGACCAAGCTATTTATAAGTGGGCAGGTGCAGACCCAGACCAGTTTATAGATTTAGAAGGTAATGAAATATACTTAGAGCAAAGTTATCGTGTACCTAGAAAAGTCCATGATGTAGCATTGAATATAGTTAAACGTATACGTAATCGCAGACATAAAACTTGGATACCAAGAGAAGAAGAAGGTAGCGTTACTTATCATAATAGTTTTGAGCATATTGATATTAGTGATGGTGATTGGTTATTTCTGGCTAGAAATAATTATTTACTTAACTCAGTAGAGGATCATTTAAGAACTAATGGCTTTTTCTTTACTAAAAATAATAAAGCCTCAGTCAATGATAATCTGCTACAAGCTATTAAAGATTGGGAAGTTTTACGTAAAGGGGAAAGCATAGAGGCTCATCGGATTAGAAAAATATATGGTTATATGAAGGCTGGTAAAGGTGTGCGTACTGGTTTTAAAACTATGAAACAAGCTTCTCCTGATTTAAAATTAAATATCAATCAGTTAAAGAAAAACTTTGGGCTACTGGTAGATAATATATGGCACCAGTCTTTTGATTTAATAGGAGATGCTCAACGTGAATATATTATTTCTGGGCTTCGTAAGGGAGAAAAAGTAAATTCTTCACGAATTAAATTGAACACTATACATGCGACTAAAGGAGGAGAGTGCCAGAATGTAGTTTTATTGACAGATGTAGCCAGTAAAACTTACGATGAATTATATACCAATCCAGATAACGAGTGTCGAGCGTTTTACGTTGGGGTTACTAGAACTAAGGAAAACTTACATGTTGTTCAAGGTAGAACTAGGAGAGAGTTCAAAGTTATGATTTAGCTTTACTTTTACTTTACAAGTAAAGTAAAATTTTATATACATAGGAGCTTTTAATATGAATATATTTTACACATACAATGACCCAGTGCTTGCCGCACAATCATTACCAGATAAGCTAGTAGTAAAAATGCCTTTAGAATCAGCTCAAATGCTTTCTACTGCTCAACGTTATTATTTTGGTAGTAGTTACTGTGATGACTTAGGTATATACAAAACAGCTTACTTAAACCACCCCTGTACTGTATGGGCTAGGGAAAGTGCTGCTAATTATAATTGGTTGTATCGTCACTTTATAGGTTTATGCGAGGAGTACACTTATCGCTATGGTAAGGTACATGCTAGTGAAACTAAACTTAGACGTCCCTTGTGGCATATCCCAGCTACCATGCCTGATATTGGTATGACCCCCATAGCACAAGCTATGCCCGACCAGTATAAAGACCCTGACCCTGTGGTCGCTTACCGTAATTATTTAATTAACGAAAAACACTATGCCGAGTGGAATAAAAATAGGGCTAAACCTAACTGGTGGAACCCAAGCTGGCAGACTAAGGAGTGTGCATGATAGATATAGCTCATGAAAGAGAAGAGGGTATAAAAAGATTTTTTAACTACATTAATGAACGCCATATGGTGTATCTTAGAAGGCAGAACGGTGTTCAATATCCGTGGACTAGTGATGCTATATTAACTGAGTTTAGTTTTTGTAATGTGTATCGTGAGCTTGATAGAGTTACAGAGTGGATACGAGTAAACTGGCGAGAGCCTTACGCTGATCATAGAAACCTGCCCTTTGCTATGTCAGTAGCTAGACAAATTAATTGGCCAGACACTTTAGAAGAGATAGGCTTTCCTGAAACTTGGGAACCTGAAAAGGTAAAAGCTATAATGCAAGCTAGAAAAGATAGAGGCGAAAAAGTTTATACAGGTGCTTATATGTTGACAGGTACGTTAGGTGGCACTAAAATAGAACAAACTGTGGATAAAATACTCACACCTTTATATAAACACCACCCACATATGATTACTTGGTCTTTACAAGACACTTGGAAGGGATACTTACAACATAAAGGGTTTAGTGGTTTTATGGCTTATGAAGTGGTTACAGATTTACGTCATACTAAATGGCTAAGTACAGCAGAAGATATTATGACTTGGGCTAATCCTGGACCAGGAGCTAAACGTGGGTTAAATAGAATACATCTACGAGAGCTAGAGCAAACAGTAAAGAAAGATCAATTAAACTTTGAGATGAAACAGTTATTAGATTATTCACCAGACTATCTTGAGAACCACATGCAACCTTTAGAGATGCGAGATATTGAGCATTGTCTGTGTGAGTTTGATAAATACGAAAGAGTACGTTTAGGTCAAGGACGACCACGTGCTAAATATAAACCACAATTATAGGAGATTATTATGAAGATTTATATTCCCACTAGAGGAAGAGCAGACAGACAAGTCACTCTTTCTTTTTTCCCAGAAGATTTACGCAAAGAAGTAATTCTAGTTGTTGATCATGACGAAGCAGATGAGTATGGTCAATATGACTGTGAGGTTATGGTATGCCCTGATACTGTACACGATATAGCTACTAAACGTTTATACATACACGAAAATACTGACGATAATAAAATTGTTATGTTAGATGATGACTTACGGTTTTATATACGTAAAGCTACTAATGATTGGCACTTACGTTATCTAGAGCCTGAGGAGTATCCTGCATTATTCGGTTTACTTGATAAGTGGCTCGATGACTATGCTCATTGTGGCGTAAGTGCTAGGGAAGGTAATAACCGTGTTGAGCATTTATCTGTAGAGAACACAAGGTACATGCGTGTATTAGCGTATAACTTAGATATGTTTGAGGGTATTGAGATAGGTCGAGTTAAAGTTATGGAAGACTTTGACGTAAACCTTCAATTACTCAAAAAAGGGCTACCCAGTAAAATTAGTTATTACTATGCTCAAGGGCAAGGTAGTAGTAATGCTGCTGGTGGTTGTAGTGAGTGGCGTACCATGGAAGTACAGTCACAAGGAGCGGAGCGACTTAAAGAGTTACATCCAGAGGTTGTTGAAGTTGTTGAAAAAGAAACTAAAACAGCTTGGGGCGGAACTACTCGTAAAGACGTAAAAGTACAGTGGAAAAAAGCATTTAAACTAGGAGCACAAAATGGCGAATTATTCTGATATCCTCAATGGGTACAAGTCGGAGCTAGAGGGTCGACGTAATGCTGTAACTGTTAACTTGAGTGTGTTATTGGACAATCCTACTAGCATACCAGAACATGTTAACATTATAGAAGAAGTAGATAAGTTAATAGAGCAACTTGCTAATATACAAGAAAAAATACAAATGGTTGACTTTGTTTTAAAGTTTAAGGAAGGTCAATGAAAGTTATAAATTGTAGAAACGTAAACGATGGCTTTATTAAAGGTATGGATCTACTGGGTAGATATAGCGAAGATGTAAAGCCCAGTAGAGCAGGTAATGTTATTGAAGTACCAGAGCCTGTGGCTACTGTATATGAAAATTCTAGAGAAAGAGTTTTATTTGAAGATGTACGTAAAGCTAATCCTTTCTTTCATTTAATGGAGAGTTTGTGGATGTTAGGTGGTGCTAATGACCTTGAGTATGTTAAAATTTATAACAAACGCATGGAAGAATATAGTGATGACGGTATTACTCTTCAAGGTGCTTATGGTTTTAGGTGGAGAGAACACTTTGGTGGTGATCAGTTGTCTACTATTATAGAGCGGTTACGTAGTGATATCACTGATAGAAGATCTGTACTACAGATGTGGGATCCGCTAGTAGATTTAGACGCAGACAGTAAAGATGTACCTTGTAATACTGTTATTTATTTTAAGGTAAGAGAAGGTAAACTTGACATGACTGTAAGTTGTAGGTCTAATGATTGTATTTGGGGAACTTTTGGTGCTAATGTAGTTCACATGTCGATACTACAAGAATATATGGCTCACGGTATAGATGTAGAAGTAGGCACGTATACTCAAGTAAGTGATAGCTTTCACGCATACACTGATGTGTTTAACCCTATGTATGATGAACTAGCAAGTCAAGATGCTTTCGACTTTTTCAATCAGATGAGTCATAGAAATCCTTACGACAATAAAGCCATACATCCCTATCCATTAATTAATACTGATATATTAACTTGGGAAAAAGATTTAACACGATTCTTTAGTCGTGCACCTATGTCGTCTGTAGAGTTTGTTGACCCCTTCTTTAATGAAGTGGCAGTGCCTTTACAAGACGCTTGGTATTTATATAAGAGCGAAGAATATGATGAAGCGTTAATCGAAGTTCAGGGTTGTGAAGCCTCAGACTGGGCTACTGCTGGCTACGATTGGCTAAATAGAGCTATAACTAATAAGGAAAACAAATGAGCAACATACCGCAGTGGTCTTACAGTAGACTAAAAACGTTTGAAGATTGTCCCAAGAAAGCAGAGTATGCGTTTATACAACGTATTAAAGAACCTGGAAATAAAGCTATGGACAGAGGTAAGGATATCCATAAAATGTGTGAGGAATATATCCGTGGGCATTATGATGAGATACCTAAACAACTTAGTGACTTTGAAGAAGCTTTTGATTTACTAAAAGAACTTCACTTAAAAGGTCATGTACTTTGTGAGGGTGATTGGGCTTTTGATACTGAGTGGAAACCTACAGGTTGGTTTGATACCGATACTTGGGGTAGAGCTAAAGTAGATGCCTTTGTACATATTGAGGGTGAAAATAATGCCAGAGTTATTGACTTTAAAACTGGTCGGTATGACGGTAACCAAGAAGGGCATAGAGAACAGTGTGAGCTTTATGCTAGTGTTGTGTTTGAAAGGCTACCTGAGTTAGAAACTATTACTACTGAGTTATGGTATCTTGACCATGGTAAGCTCGATCGTTACGAGTACGATAAACCTACTGTAGACGGTAAGCGTGAGCGGTTAAATAAAAGAGCGGTAGATATGACCACTGCTACTGAGTTTCCTGCTAAGCCCTCTGCTTTTAAATGTAAGTGGTGTTATTATGGTAAACAAAATATTTGTCCTAACAGGTTGGACTAAGGAGTAAATTATGCCTGCAGATTTTGATAAAGTAGAAAAAATAACTATGCGTGATGTCGCTCAGCTTCAACGTGCTGAAAAAAGTTACGGTGATAGTTGGCGTAAGCGTGGTGGAGTTGGTGCTTTTATGATGTTAGCACGTAAGTGGGATCGGATAGAGAACCAATGTAAAGATAATCATTATGATATCTTTGGCACTATAGTAGATGACCCTAGTGAAACTGGTATACTTGACGACATACAAGACTTGCGTTGTTATTTGTTACTAGTTGAAGAGTACGGTAAACGTTTAATAGAAGAGCTACACGATGAGCACGTAGCTAAGTATGATATGCCACCAAGCTAATGCAAAGTAGTATGTTTGTAGGGGAGAGTGACTGGGCTCCCCCTAGTACTTTACCTAAACTTTCTAACTATAAAGAAGTAGCTATAGACTTAGAGACTTATGATCCTTTACTCATGTCTCATGGACCGTCATGGGCTTTTAAAGATAAAGGCTATGTGACAGGTATAGCTGTAGCTACTGAAGATTTTTCTATCTACCTACCTATACAACATTTAGGTGGTGGTAATTTAGACAAACGAGTGATTATAAACTGGATGAATAAAGAGTTCAGTCATCATAACGATAAAGTATTTCATAACTCACTTTATGATTTAGGTTGGCTAAGACGTTTAGGTGTAGAGGTCAAGGGAAAGATACACGACACTATGTTTGCAGCACCTCTCGTAAACGAGAATCAATATGGCTACTCTCTCAATAAGTTAGGTAGTAGATATGTAGGGGAACTAAAAGATGAAAGTCTTTTAGAAGATGCAGCTAAAGCCTTTGGGTTAGATCCTAAAAGTGAAATGTATAAGCTACCTGCTAAATATGTTGGACCATACGCTGAACAAGACGCAGCACTCACTTTAAAACTTTGGGGAATATTAAAAGAACTATTAGTAAAAGAAGAAGTTACTAAAATCTATGAATTAGAAACTAGCTTGATACCTTTACTACTTGACATGCGTTGGAAAGGTGTGCGTGTAGATTTAGATAAAGCTGAAAAGATAAGTAAAAAATTAGAAGCTGAAGAAAATAAAATACTCAAAGGCATACACGATGAGTACGGTACTGCACCTGATTTATGGGCAGCAGCATCGGTTGCCACTGTGTTTGACCGTGCTGGTTTAAGTTACCCAAGAACTCAAAAAACTAATGCACCTAGTTTTACCTCTAGTTGGTTAGAAGGTCATGAGCATCAGTTAGCTAAAGATATATCTAGAGCTAGGCAACTCAATAAAGCTAGAACTACTTTTATAGACAATATGATACTAGACCACAACGTAGACGGTAGAATACATGGAGAACTACACCCCTTGCGTAGTGACCGTGGTGGTACAGTCACAGGTAGATTCAGTAGCAGTAAACCTAACTTACAACAAGTTCCTGCTCGTCATGATGAGATAGGACCTCTTATAAGAAGTATTTTTATACCAGAGGAAGGTATGCACTGGGGTGCTTTTGATTACTCTCAACAAGAGCCTAGACTAACTGTACACTATGCTATGAAGACTCAACAAGAAGGTGCAGAGGATGCTGTAGATGCTTATCGTAATAAAGATGCAGACTTTCATCAGGTAGTTGCAGATATGGCTAACATAAGTCGTAAAGAAGCTAAGATTATAAATCTAGGTCTTAGTTATGGTATGGGCAAAGATAAGTTAATTAAACAGTTAGATATTTCTCCTCAAGAAGCCGAAGAATTATTTGATACATATCATAGCCGAGTACCTTTTATAAAAGGCTTACGAGATCAGTGTGCTAGGTTGGGTAGTAACCGTGGATATATTACCACTGTGTTAGGACGTAAATGTAGGTTTAATTTGTACGAGCCTAGATATGAGTTTGGTTCTTTGCCCTTACCTTATAGTGAGGCTCTGGATAAGTACGGTTCTGATATTAAGCGTTCTTTTACCTACAAGGCTATGAATAGGCTTATACAAGGTTCCGCAGCAGATATGACTAAAAAGGCTATGGTTGAGCTATATAAAGAAGGCATACTAGCCCACACGCAAGTTCACGATGAGCTTGATATCTCTGTTGACAGTAAAGAAACTTGTGAAAAAATAATACAGATTATGGCGGACTGTGTGCCCTTGGTGGTGCCTAATAAAGTTGACGCAGAGCTAGGCACTAGCTGGGGCGAAGCATTAACTAATTATAAGGAGTATTTTAATGGCTAGTAAAAGAGAGAAACAAAGAACTAAGTATTTTGAAATATTCATGTTAACTCTAAATACAGACTTAACTCTTGAAGAAATAGGTGCTAAATTCAAAGTTTCAAAACAACGTGTCTGGCAGATTGTTAGGTTTAATCACTTAGGAGCAGGAGATTACTACCGAGGATATAACTTATATACTGAGTTTTATAATGCTTTACTGAAGGATACTAATCTTAGTAAAATAGAACGTAAGAACATGATGAGGAACTGGCTCAAAGAAAGAGAAGTAAGACTCATCAGGAGTAAAGATGACGCAAAAGGCATTACACGAAACTACTAGTCTACATGACTCGCCTTGTATTGGTCTGTGCACTGTTACTCAGTGGGGGACTCGCACCTGTAAAGGATGTGGTAGGACTGCCACAGAGATTAGGGAATGGAACACGTATACAGAGGTTGAGAAAAAACTAATAGTAGTGAGGTGTTGGGAAGACTACCTACCTCGTCAGAAGAGGGAGATGGTAAAGAAAACTACCTGATTACTTGATTATCCTTTAATCATTAGTAGTTCTAAGTAAACTATAAGTACCTAGTAAATAGTTGCTAGGCATTTATAGGAGAAAACTATGGCTCATAATATTGAGACTATGGCTTACGCTGGGGAAGTACCTTGGCATGGGCTTGGTGTTAAAGTCGGTGGTGACCTTACACCAGAAGAGATGCTTAAACAAGCTAACCTTGATTGGTCAGTGAGTAAGCGTAATATATTCACATATAATAATGCGGACAGCGAGGTAGCTGACGATCTTATTATGTCTGATGATCACTATATGCTTGTCCGTGATAGTGATAATAGTATTCTAGGACCGTGTGGTAAACGTTTCATACCTACTCAAAACTCGGATGCTTTTACATTCTTTAAAAAGTTTACCGACGCTGGTGATATGAATATGCACACTGCAGGTTCTTTACGTGGTGGTAGGCAGATATGGGGTTTAGCTGAAATTAATGACGGCTTTACTCTAGCTGGTGACGACAGAGTTGAGGGCTACTTATTAGTATCCGTGTCCCATGAGTGGGGTAAGTCTAACGAGATTAGGTTTACACCAGTCCGTGTGGTTTGTAATAATACTTTGTCAATGGCATTAGCTGATAGATCTCAGCCTGCATTTAAAATGCCACATACTAAAGTGTTTGACCAAGAACTTATAGTATCTGCAGAAAAAGCTCTAGGCTTGGCTAGTACTCGCCTTGATGAGTATAAAGAAAGTGCTGAGTTTCTTAGTAGTAAACAATACAACGAAAATAAAGTTGTTAGCTACATAGCGGATGTTATGCAACCTAAACTAGCTATGGAAGAAAAGATACTACTAGAAAGTGCTAAAACTAGTGAAACCAAAGCTATTGAAACTAGACTAGATACTCTAGAGAAACTTCAGCGTACACCTTATAAGGTATACGAGGCTCTTGAGCAGCAACCTGGAGCTAACCTTAAAAGTTCTAAGGGTACTTGGTGGGGTGCTGTTAATGCAGTTACCTACGTCGTAGACCATAAGTGGGGTCATGACCGTGACGCAGCAATGCATAACGCTTGGTTCGGTGCTCGTGCTTCACTTAAAAACCGTGCTATGACTAAAGCTATCGAGTATGCGCAAGCAGCATAGCTTTGACTCTAGTAAGGAGTATTACTTCTTATGCCTTACCACCCCTGATTATCAGAGGGTGGTTAAGGTTAAGATGAAAGATCTTCATAAGATTATAAACTGTCCTCGCATAGGCGACCCTGACATCTTCTCTGAGATGAACAGCATACCTAAACCAGATGCAGCAGTTGAGGTTTATAATTTACACACCAAGCGGAAAGTAAAACAGTTCCGTGACCGTAAAGACTCACAACGTAAGTTGTGGAATGTGCTACTTAAAAAGGCTGTAGAGCCTGAGGATATGGATATGAAACGCAACTATCAAACTAAAGTTGACATACCTAAACCTAACAACTATTGTAATGTGGTAACAGCACGTGACCCTTATGATACAAGTCAAAAACTTACTCGTACTGATAAAGTTCCTATGTCTGCTAAGAATAAAGAACGTATGAAGCAGTATGAAGGTGTAAAAAATATTCAGGAAGTTTTAGACAAAGGTGTATTAAACTTGAACGATATCAAGTATGATATTAAATTAGGTTATGTTAAAAAAGGCTGAAGACAACTACGAACTCCTTTGGGAAATGGTTTACCATAACCCAAAGGAAGTTAAAGGAACGCCAGCACGACTTCTAGTGAAAGTAGATACTAACCACCCATTATCCAAGCAAGATGATTTTTATCAGTGGATAGAAAAACATCGTGATCAAATAGCTCAATGTGTTATCAAAGCTGTGCGTAATAAAACTTCAAAATACAGGTGTGTTAAAGTATTTAAAGTACCTTTTTATAGCGATGGCAATTACTAGGCTTACTGTGACGCCCTATAAGGCTTTGATTTAATAAAGGCTACCCTACTATTAAGTTAGTAGATCAAACGCTTAAAAAGGCTTAAAGTTTTTATACATCATCCCTATTTTATTTATACGATCTACTATAATATATATACTTTAACTATAGGAGAACTATATGAAACCAGAAGTGGAAACTAATATAAAAGTACCACCCCCAAACTACAGAGAAAAGTGGAGCTTTCATAGACTTGATGTCGGTGACAGTTTCGCTATTACATACGAAGACGAAAGAGAAGTTGTACGGTTAAGAACTGCAGCATCTGCTTACGGTCAAAGACATGAGGCTAAACTAACCACCAGAACAGTTTATGAAGATGGGGTTAAAAAGTTAAGAGTGTGGAGAGTCAAATGAGTATAGATAGAGACGATTTTATAAACATGGAGGATAGGTTTTATAAGGAACCTAGAGTTATGCTTTATGAAGATTTAGTTAAAGCTATCAACCACGCAGAAAAACACGACTACAACAGAAATATAAATTTAGAATCATTTAGAGAAACTATAGAAAGTTTTGGTTATGATCCTGAAAGATTAAACTACCCAGTGCTTCCTCTAATTATTCACGAACACGCTCAAGGTAAAAAGGTAGATCCACACATACGTATTAAAGTTGTCGGACCACTTAACGAAAGTGATTCCTTAGTTGTTGAAGCTATATTAGATTGTTCCTTTGAAGTCTTCAATAAACTTCCTATCTTTGATTTAGAAAATAAGAAAATAGTTAGAGCGAATTAAGTTATACTATGTCTATGAGTATAAAAACCATTGAAGAATTTTATAAGGAAAACTTTTACGCTATTCCTTTTGAAATTATGTTGTTAAGTAAAAATAACGACACGCAGGAAAGTTATAAACTGCGTAGAGAAAATAATCTTAGACTATTAATGGCTTTTAGATATTTGAATGAAGAAGAAAAAACTAACACCTAAACAGCAAAAATTTGCACAGAACGTCGCAAAGGGTATGTCGCAAAAAGAAGCAGCGATCGATGCAGGCTACAGCGAGAAGAATGCAACTAAAGCAGGGTATGTTTTAGCTAGTGACCAAAACCCTCTAGTACAACAAAAGATTCAAGCCCTACAAGAAAAAGCCAGTCAAAAAGTGGAACTAGATTTAGCTACTCATTTAATAGATTTAAAAGATATACGTGAAGGAGCTATGCGTAATGGAGCATGGTCTGCTGCAGTGGCTGCGGAAGTTGCTAGAGGTAAAGCAGCAGGATTGTATGTTAACCGCAGTGAGTTGACTGTCAACCGTGTGGACGTTATGTCCAAGGAAGAAGTTCTAGAACGTATGAAACAACTTTACCATGAAACAGGTGGAATATTACCGACTGGTAAAGTTATAGAATTAGAGAAAGAAGAAGCAGAAAATGTCGAATATACACTACCTAAAAGGAGCACTGAAACAGTTCAATCCGACGTTTGACCGTTGGGATGAACCAGTTGTGCGTAAAACTAAAAACGGTATGGTCTATGGTAGACCGTCTCGTGGCTTTGGGGATGCACCGTTTGAGTATGCTGGTAAACATATGGATCCTGAACCGTGGACTAACAGGTATTTCATGCCCAGTATAAAAGAGTCAGCTGAAAAACTTGCCAGCATTATGTATGATAGAGATATAGTTTTTACTTTTTGTTTGTGTGGTTTATACCCTGATGAAAAAGGTATACCTCACCATAGTGATACTGTACCCACACCAGAAGATATCGTTGTATCAGTGAGTTACGGTGCGCCAAGAGTGTTTACATGGAGGCAATATCAAAACCCTATTAAAGATCACACTAACACCAGTGACATATATTTTAAAGAAAATTTTCTTAAAAAAGAAACACACTATATTTTAGAACATGGAGACGTCATAATGTTTGACGGTCAAAGTCAATTACGTTGCACTCATGCGGTGCCCGACTTACCCATGGCAGAAGAAAGAATTAATTTAACATTTAGAACAGGTTTATGAAACAAAACTTAAATAAGATACTAAAATCTGGCAGACTTGATAAAGTTATAAAAATAACCTTTGGTAAAAAGAAGAAAAAGAATGTCAGAAAAGAAAACAAAGTATAAACACAAACAAGTAATGAAGCTTGTCGTTATGACTGAAGAAGATGTCTTCGGTGATAAACAAACTTTAGCAGAGATGATGGATATTGTCGCTGATGCTATCAAAGCAAAGCGTTTTTACTTTGAATTAATCAACCCTCCTAGGAAAGAAGAAGATGCCTGAATATAGTAAGTTAGCTCCCTATAGATTAAAAAACACCATGCTGGGTATAAATAGCAGTTGGTGTATAGATAAAACCACCATTGAGCTCATCAAAGAAAGTGAACCAGCTATACAAGAATATGAAGACAAGTGGGCTCAGGTAGATATAAAAAACATAGTACAAGATTATGTAAAAGAAGAAGTCAAAGATGTTTACTCTATACCTTTATTTACTGAAGAGTTCTGCACTATGATGATAGACGAAATAAAAAACATGGAAGAAACTTTTGGCTTTGATGTCAACCCTACCGAAGACCAACTCCGTCAAATACCAGAGATTACGCTCCATGACCGTTGTCCTGAGTTGTTTAATAATATGTGGTCGGTAATACTTAATTATATGAACCCAGTATTTATGAGCATCTGGCAACGATACGTTGACCGTCCTGGCTCAATACAGTTAGCGAACTACAACTTAGCTGATAAGAATCAAGGTGCTTGGCATCATGATACGTCTGCAGATATCAGTGTTGTAGTTCCCCTAAATACTGGTGAGTATGAAGGGGGAGGGACTGAGTTTCATGGTAGAGGAACTGTTGACCCACTTCCGTCTGGTCATGCTTTATTCTTTCCTAGCTTCTCACACTTGCACCGTGGCTTGCCAGTTAAAAAAGGTGACAGATATTTATTAGTCTTTTGGTTACTAGGAGCCTTTGACTAGTATAATAATCTAAGGAAATAACTTTTATCTTTAGTAGATCTAAGTTTAAATAAAACTAGGTTAAGCGTAAGCCGAAAGACGCCAAGAAGGAAAACGCTACTTTGTAAGAGGTGAAGAACCCATAAGTGCTAAGTGTGAAACTCAAGTCGCCATAAAACGCAGTTTAACTTAGTGGTGTGTGAGGGTACAGTAGCTACACGCACACTTAATGAGGGCTAAAACCAGTTGCGTACCCAACCCTCGCCACGACTTACTTATAAGGAACTAACATGAAAAAACCTAAACTTACTCTTGTGCACGATAATCCAAATTTAAACACTTACTATGTCCCTTACACTATTATGCAAGTGGACTTTTATCCAGTCAAAGCTAACTCACCTGAAGAAGCTCTTATAAAAGCTAACGAGGGTAAGTTTGAAAGATTAGAGAAACGTGTCACACTTGAAGAAACTCAAAGCAATACAGTCTACGATACTGTAAACTTAAATGCTTCAGATGTGTTAGTGCGTGACGTACAGGTTTATGAAATTAAAGAACGTTCCTTTGATGAAGTTATGGGATCTAAGTGAGTTAGGTTATATTAATAAGAGTTAATTTTTATAGGAGAAAAATATGTTAACTAAAGAAAATGAAGAGCTACTAAAAGCTGTCCAAACAGTAACTGACGCTGTTAATAAAATACTGGACTCAGAGACAGACCCACAAGAAGGTGCTGCTCTTAGTGGTAGTATTCAACTTGTTAGTGCTGCTGTTAGCGGATATACTTTAATGAAAGAAATGATGACACTACCCAGCAGGCAAGTTAATGATTAATCAAGACACATGTTCACACGACTGGCGAGACTCTTATTCAATAGGAGTTGCTGGTACTTTAATTCAAGCATTAGAGTGCGAGAAGTGTGGACTACGTTCTCATCAAAAGGAGGGGGTGTCTGCTCCCCCTAAAACATACAGTAGCCCTCCTCCTGAAGATGTCTAGACTCTGTGCTTCCTGCGGTAAGGAACTCCCTGAATATAAACAGGGTGTTACTAAATTCAGGAAGTACTGCTCACAAAAATGCCTAAAAGAATGGCAGTACAATCAATATAAATCCGTATACAAAGCAGCAGGAATGGGTCAGGGAGGTCCCTCCTCTATACATGAAGGTGAAACTGTTGCTAATACTTATGCGTGTTCTTATGATGAGTATCCTATTGACCCTGCGATACTTGCTCAAGCCGAGTTAATTGAAGCTAGAAGTGATAACACATACAGGGCTTCACTTTCAAAAACTAATAGCATGCGTTTGAACAGAGGTGGTAAAAGCTGGGGCAGACCTGTCTCTATTAAAAACCTCAATAGGTTCACATAAAACTTTTAGATTATACTTTACTTTCCGCACACTCTTACCTATCATATATCTATGGTATATATTATATATACCCATTTAATAGGAGAATGATATGGCTAGTAAAACAGCTACTAAAAAGTCAATGCTCAGCAGTGCTAAGACTCAAACCAAAACTGCTAAAGTAACACCGAAGATTAAGTTCGGTAAATTTAGTCCTGACGCAGTGTTAACTGCTACAGGTAAAAAAGTAACAGCTGAGGCAAACAATGACCGTGTCAAAGCTGTTAATGGTAAAACTATTAGTGAGGCAATCGCTAGTGGTTTATACACCATGAGTGATATTAGGTATGATATTGAAAGAGTTAAGACCCTTAAAATCGCTTAAATCACCTCCTCGTAAGGTGGGGTTAATATCGCCCCACCTTCCTTTACCTACCGCTAGATCAACCTTATTATTTACTTATAACTTAATAAATAGGAGGAGTTATGAAAGAAAGTAAAGATGGTTTAAGGGTAATACTGATTGACCCTTTTAAAGAAAAAATCAGAGTTGCTTATCCTACCCTTAATGATTACATGAAAAGTATTAAGGTTTGGATGGGTGTTAGCCTTATAGATATTGTCACCTTAGATAATGAGAATATGCTTATCGTTGATGACGAAGGCTTACTTAAAAATAATAACCGATATTTTCACTGGACACCGCATGCTACAGCGTATGCTGGTAAGGCAGTAATTGTTGGCTATGATGATGACGGTGAAACTACTGACGCTAGATATCACCCACGTCGTGTGGAAGATGAGTTGGTTGAGTGGATGCCAGAGGGTTACTCTAAGAAACCATACATGCAGTTCGTAGGCATATGACACAGTATAAAGAAGAAGTTAAAGAACGTGAAGAGCAACTAGCTCGTGAGCGTGATATGAATGCTATTACAGGTATTGAAATAACTATTAATAAACCTGAAAACATTCACCACATGACCACTTACTACAACAGCGGTAAGCAGGTACGAAGTTATAATGATAAGCGCAAGAAAGACGAGGTAATTGTGGAGGCTTATCTTAAATGAAATTAAGGCAGTTGGTTACCTCCTTAGAAATACTTTTCATTTCCCAGCTGTCTTACGACCAAGGCATCCTCCGTGCCTTATATGCGAGGTTGGCTCACTCGTGGTCAAGACGAGCCACTAGTTTTAGACCCAGAGTTATGGCATGAGTAACTCTATACTACAAGACTGGCTCACTTGTGGTCACAACGAGCCACTGGTTTTATGAAGATGCTACTACTAAGTTTTTTATTGTTTGTAGTGGTTAATTTAATTGGAATGGTGGTTGGCTTACTCGCCATACACTATAACGAAAATAGGAGAATATAATGCAAAGAGATTTAAATCTATTAGAAGAAGTAATTACTACTTGGGCTAGGCAACGTGGACTGTTGACCGCTGACGTACAGCCAGAGAAACAAATGCTTAAACTTATTGAAGAAGTAGGTGAGTTAGCGAAAGGTGTTGCGTACCGAGACAAGTGGTCTACTTCTGACGGTATCGGTGATGTCTTTGTTTGCTTAGTTGTATTAGCTGAGCAACTAGAACTTAACCTTACGGAGTGCGTCAATCAAGCGTACGATGAGATCAAAGATCGCAAGGGTATACTAGAAGACGGACTGTTTAAAAAAGCTAGTGATGTACCCGAACTTCCTTAGTGAAGTAATTGATCGTTAGTATAATTTAGGTATAACTTATTTAATAGGAGGAAGTTATGGAAGAGCAAAACGCTTTAATTATATTCAAAAAACCTTATGACGGTGCTTGGCAGATTGAGCCTAGTACAAGATTTTTGGTACGTCGTCGTGAAGACGGTAGCGAAAGTGTTATCACTAGCGTCGCCCACGATAAAAAGCTACAAGATATCTACACTAATTTAGGTACTCGCATGTGGGGTAGTGTAGGCACTGGTGACTTAATGGATGGTT
>Ga0208794_1000161_pt1 | contig 58017 bp, 56 predicted proteins | sample 32_taG_FD_184106 | JGI IMG/M metagenome (GOLD analysis project Ga0208794, IMG submission 184106) | Marine viral communities from the Gulf of Mexico - 32_GoM_OMZ_CsCl metaG (SPAdes) (version 2) | ecosystem: Environmental > Aquatic > Marine > Oceanic | place: Atlantic Ocean: Gulf of Mexico... | reverse complement strand
CCAATCGGTATGATCACTCATGAGGCGGTGCTCTCGGATTATGGTGTTGGTCGCACAACCATCATGACCGAGATGTCACCGCCTCACCTCATTCCAGAAACAAAAAGTCCGGGTAGCCCCGGACTTCCGTGATGAACCAAAAAAAAGCTCGCCGTGAGGCGAGCTTTTCAAATAATGGTGCCCAGAGACGGAATCGAACCGCCGACACGAGGATTTTCAATCCTCTGCTCTACCAACTGAGCTATCTGGGCAACGGGGCGCTATTAAACGGTTTAAGGCCTGCGCTGTCAAGCGGCCGCACCAACTATTTGCCATTCTTTCAGCCGCTTACCGCAGACTCATTCGGCCGGGGGTACATAACCCTCGGCCTGGGCGTATTCCTGACCGGAGAGAAACTTGTCCATCTCCTCCTGCAGGAACTTGCGATCCTCGGCATCCATCATGTTCAGCCTGCGCTCATTGATCAGCATGGTCTGGTGAGCCTGCCACTCATCCCAGGCTTTCTTCGAGACATCGTTGTAAATGGCCTCGCCCTTGGCGCCCGGATAGGGAGGTCGATCCAGACCAGGCAGTTCTTCTTGGTACTTGCGGCACATCACCATACGGGTCATGGACTGGTCCTCTCGTCGGCTTGGGTGTTCAGTTCGGCCCGCTGGAGCAGTTTCTTGACCGGTGCGGCCAGCCCCAGGCGGGAAGGTTCGCGCAGGTTATACCAGACCTGCCCGCTCTCGGTCACGCGGTCCGGGGCATCCACGCGGACCAGCAACGGCTGTATATCCAGATGAAAATGACTGAAGGTATGCCGCAGCGGGGTCAGCGCCTCCGGCTCGGCTGCCTGCCATCCCTGCGCGACCACCAGGGCGTCCAGCTGTTCGCGGCTGTCGAGCTGGGGCGGGCACCAGAGCCCGCCCCAGAGGCCGGAGTCCGGGCGTCGTTGCAGCCAGATATCGCCCTGGGGATTGACCAGCAGCGGCATCAGGCATTGGCGCACGGGAATGCGCTTGCGCGGCCGGGCCTGCGGATAGGCCGTGGGCTCGCCCAGCATGCGCGCCTGGCAGCCTGCCTGCAGGGGGCAGATCAGACAGCTGGGCTTGCTGCGTGTGCACAGGGTGGCGCCCAGATCCATCATGGCCTGGGTGTAGTGAGCGACGCGGGAATGGGGCGTGTGTGCTTCGGCAATCGCCCACAGGCGATCATGCACCGGTTTCTCGCCAGGCCAGCCCTGTACCGCGTGGTAGCGCGCCAGCACGCGCTTGACGTTGCCATCGAGGATCGGCGCACGCACCCCCATGCTCAGACTGGCAATGGCGCCGGCAGTGGAGGGACCGATGCCCGGCAGACCGGTAAGCCCCTGCACGTCACCGGGGAACTGGCCGGCACATTCTTCGACCACCCGTTTGGCGGCCCTGTGCAGATTGCGCGCGCGGCTGTAGTAGCCCAGACCGGTCCACAGATGCAGTACCTCGTCAGCGGGCGCCGCAGCCAGCGCATGCACATCGGGCAGGGCTGCCATGAAGCGCTCATAGTAGGGAATGACGGTAGCGACCTGGGTCTGCTGCAGCATGATTTCCGACACCCAGACACGGTATGGCGTCATCTCACGCTGCCAGGGCAGGTCCTTGCGGCCGTACTGGTCATACCAGCGCAGTACGGCATCGGCGAACGTCTTTTCGCTCACTGACCGAACAACCCCCGCAAGGCATCGCGTACCGCGGGCGCCTGCTCGTCCAGCTTTTCTTCCAGTTTGCTGCCGATCTTGCGCTTGGCTTCATTGCCGAGCAATCGGCCGGCCAGCTGCGTGACACCCTCGGTATCGACCCCACAACTGCTTGCCGCATTATGCAGATAGCCACTGCAGCGGATCGGCCACTCGACACCGGCGTAGCGCTCGTTGACCCGGCAGGCGGGGTCAGGCATTTCGGTCTTGTCGCCCTTGAGCACCAGCGCCAGACGATAATCCATGCGTTGGGTCGGCAGCATGACTTCCCCACGTCCTTTCGCCGTGATGCCGGGCAGGTCGGCGACCAGATTTTCCGTGATCACGGTTCCATCGACTATCCGGAAACTGCCACGCAGGTCGTTGAACGGGGTGTCCTGACTGCCCACCGGCGCGCCAAGCGACTCGCGATTGACCAGCGCAATGGCCTGGCAGAGCTTCTGCTCCAGATTGACGCCCAGCAACGCGCCATTATCGACGTTGAAGCGCGCCTGGCCGTTAAGGGTCGACATCCATTGCTGCATGCTGTTGCCAGCGGCGCGCACGTCCAGCTCGAGGTCGATAGCTCCGCGCAGCTGGGGTGCAACCTCATAGGCCTGCTGAATGGCCAGCGAATCCATGCTCGCCAGATTCTTTTTCGCCCGCAGCGTCACCGGGCGGGTACGCGCATCGATCTGCCCGGTTGCGCTGAAATCGCCCCCGAAAACACCGCCCTCAAGCCGCGTCATCTGCACCAGACCGTCGCGGGCCTGAACACTGACACCCAGGGGACGAATCGTCTGACCGGTAAGCACTACCTCCTGCATATCCAGACTGCCCTTCACGTCCAGCCCGGACAGAACACCCAGCGGCAGAATTGGCTCGTCACTCCAGGCTATCGGGGTCGACTCGGACTTGCTCCCGCCACTGGTACCCGCAGGCACAGCAGCTGCCTCATCGACCGGGGGCAGATAATTGTCCAGATTCAGCTGGTTGCCGCTCAGCTCGAATCGCAGCGCCTGACGCGCAAAGTCGCTGACACCCAGGCTGCCGGCCAGGGCGTTGCCGTCGATGTTCAACGTGAGATCCTCGAGCATCACACTGCTGGCAGTGCCGGTGATATCCGCGGCCAGCGCCACGTCTTCCAGTGCGCGCGGGTCTGCCGTTTGCGGCAATTCCTGGCCCAGTGCCTGGAGCAGATCCCGGGCGTTGAATGATGCCACGTCCAGCCGACCGCGCAGTTTCATCTCCTGGTCAAGCTGGCTCGCACGAAGCTGGCCGGTCGCGCGCATGTCCGCGAGCGACAGCCGTACCTGGTTGAGCTCGGCGACCTGGGCCCCGAGATCAACCACGCTGTCTGCCTGCAATTCCAGAGATACCGCCCTGCCGGACAGGGGGGCGCCACTGACATCAAGCTTGAGATCGATCGCGTCGAACTGATAGCGCTCCAGACCCAGATCGAATTCGGCTACGGTCTGCAGATCGATACGCATCCGCAGGGCGGGTTGATCGGTGGTCAGCAGACCAATGAAGGCGATATCAAAGGGCTGACCCTCGACCAGCGCGCCGGTCTCGAGATTGACGTCACTGAGCTGCACGCTCTGACCGGTGGCCTGATCCTCGTAAAGGACCCGGGCGTTGGTGATATTCACGCTCTGGATGGCGATATCCAGCTCCTGCCCGGCCTGCGACTCGGGCTCGGCGGGCTCGGCAGCAGCTTCGTCCGTGCCCTGCGGGCCGACGCTTTCCCAGTTGCCGCGGCCGTCCGCGTCCCGCACCAGGCTGAGGCTGACGTTATTGAGGATGACGTCGCTGAAACGCAACTCCCGGCGCAACAGGGGCAGGACCTGCACCCCCAGGCCCAGGCTGCCGACCTCGGCCAGCGCCTGGTCGGGCCGGTCCACCGGAGCCACGCCGACCTGCTCCAGCTCGATGCCCAGCCACGGAAACAGCGACCAGCCGATATCGCCGCCCAGGGTCAACTCGACGTTGGCCTTGTCGCGAGCCACCTCACGTATGGTGTCCTTGTAATCGTTCGGATCGAATATGCGGGTCAGGAAGAACAGGATCGCTACGGCGAGCAACAGCACGCCAAAGATGACCAGCCCCAGGACCTTGCCAAGCGCTTTCATGGATGTTCCTTGTCAGCAGTTCCGGGCATCGCGCCCTTTGTCATAGGGTAGAGGGTGTCGAGACGCATAGCCACTTCCCTGGCCAACGCCAGGCTCGCGGTCAGGCCCGGCGACTCGATACCGAACAGGTTGACCAGCCCCTCTATAGCATGTTCCCGGTGATCCTGTATGACGAAGTCGGCCGCCGGCTCATCGGGGCCGCTGAGCTTGGCTCGCACCCCGGCGTAACCCGGGGTCAGCCGCTGCGGCTCGCAGCCCGGCCAGTAACGCTGGATCGCCCGGGCAAAATCGTCAGCCAATGTGTCAGCAACCTGGTAATCGATCTGCTGCAGGTAACGCACATCCGGCCCGAACCGGACCTGCCCCGCCATATCCAGGGTGGCGTGCACACCCAGCCCGGCCGTATTGGCACTGGGCATCGGATAGACCAGGTGCTTGAAGGGCGCTGGTCCGCTGTAGGCCAGGTACCGGCCCTGGCACAGATGCAGCGCAGGAATGCTGCTGGCGCTGATGCCGCTGATCGAGCTTGCCAGCTGCTGGGCAAAAAGACCGCCGGCATTGATCAGATAGCGGCAGTCGAGCGTGAAGGACTCGCCGGCACTGTTGCCGTGCAACCGAAAACCGCGCTGTAGTCTCTCGACGCGCTCGACCCGGGAGTGGCATGCCACCGCGCCACCGGCTGCCTGCAGCGAGGCTTCCAGCGACTGCATGAACGCGTGGCTGTCGACAATACCTGTCAGCGGCGAGAAAAGACCTGCCACAGCCCGCACTTGCGGCTCCAGGAGCACTACTTCGCGGTCATCGAGCCACTGCAGGTGGGTCCCGCAGGCTGCCGCATTGTCCTGAAGGGCGCGCAACGCCGGCAGCTCGGCTTCATCAACCGCAACCAGGAGCTTACCCGTGCGCCTGTGCGGCAGGCCATGATCAGCGCACCAGCGATAGAGCAGATCGCGTCCCTCTGTGCACAGCCGCGCCTTCAGCGAACCCGGCCGATAGTAGAGACCGGCGTGGATCACTTCACTGTTACGGCTGGAGGCGTGCTCGCCCGGCCAGGCCTCCTGCTCGAGCACCAGCACCTCATGCCCGGCGCCGGCAAGCTCCCGAGCCACCGCAAGGCCGACGACGCCAGCGCCTACCACCACTGTCTGCAGATCTGTCATTGCGCTATTCTGCCCTGAGCAGCCCCGGGGGAGAAGGCCCGCCGCTGTCCATGGCGCGCCATGACCATCGCCCATCACACCGATATACACAAGCAATCAGTACGCGGTAGCCCGGCGCCCGGGCTGCACGTATAATGCCCACCCTTGATAGATCACTCAGCGGAGAAATAGCCATGGCGGAGCGCAAGGCAAGCGTCGAGCGCAACACTCTGGAAACCCAGGTCAGAGTCGACATCAACCTGGACGGCACCGGCCAGTCGGACTTCGACATCGGCGTCCCTTTTCTGGAGCACATGCTCGACCAGATCGCCCGCCACGGGCTGATCGACATGAGCATCAAATCGCGTGGCGACCTGCACATCGACGACCACCACACCGTGGAGGATGTCGGGATCACGCTGGGTATGGCGTTTGCCAAGGCAGTGGGCGACAAGAAAGGCCTGCGCCGCTATGGCCACGCCTATGTGCCGCTGGACGAGGCGCTGTCACGGGTGGTCATCGACTTCTCCGGACGCCCGGGCCTGCACATGCATGTGGACTTCACCCGTGCCAGCGTGGGCGGTTTCGACGTGGACCTGTTCGGCGAGTTTTTCCAGGGCTTCGTCAACCACTCGCAGACCACCCTGCACATCGACAATCTGCGCGGCGTGAATACCCACCACCAGATCGAGACAGTGTTCAAGGCCTTTGGCCGGGCACTGCGTATGGCGGTCGAGGAAGACCCGCGCATGAGCGGCATGATGCCTTCTACCAAAGGATGCCTGTAACCCATGGCTGGAGGTCAGGTAGCAGTAATCGACTATGGCATGGGCAATCTGCACTCGGTGGCCAAGGCGCTTGAGCATGTGGGCGCCAACCGGGTCGATGTGACCAGTGATCCGCAGATCATCCTCGCCGCCGACCGGGTTGTATTGCCCGGCGTGGGAGCGATTCGCGACTGCATGAGCGAGCTGCGTCAACTCGGTCTGGATGAAGTGGTGCGTCAGGTCGTGCGCGAAAAGCCCCTGCTGGGCGTGTGTGTGGGCATGCAGATGCTGCTGCAGCACAGCGAGGAAAACGGCGGAGTCGAAGGGCTCGGTCTGTTCCCCGGCAAGGTCAGCTTCTTCGGCAACGAGCTGTACGACGGCGAGCAGCGCCTGAAAGTACCCCACATGGGCTGGAACCAGGTCAAGCAGACGATCGACCATCCCATGTGGCATCGCGTGGAACAGGATGCGCGCTTCTATTTCGTGCACAGCTACCACGGCCAGCCCGAGCGCAACACCCACGTGGCCGGCCGCTGCCATTACGGCGTCGATTTTGCTGCCGCGCTGATCCAGGACAATCTGTTTGCCACCCAGTTTCACCCGGAAAAGAGCCATACCAACGGCCTGCAGTTGCTGCAGAACTTTCTGGCCTGGGACGGACGCTGGTAAAGAACCGAGCTGCAAGCTACAAGCTGCAAGCTGCAAGCCACCCCGCTTGAAGCTTGTGGCTTGAGGCTTGAGGCTCTTTTTCCAAAGGAAAAAGTTATGCTGATCATTCCCGCTATCGACCTCAAGGACGGAGCCTGTGTGCGCCTGCGCCAGGGCCTGATGGACGATGCCACCGTATTCTCCGACGACCCGGTAGCCATGGCTGCCAAATGGGTGGAAGCCGGCTGCCGCCGCCTGCACCTGGTGGATCTGAACGGCGCCTTCGAAGGCAAACCGGTGAATGGCGAGGTTGTTACTGCGATCGCCCGTGCCTATCCGCACCTGCCGATCCAGATCGGTGGCGGCATCCGCTCGCTGGACACCATCGAGCACTACGTCAAAGCCGGCGTCAGCTACGTGATCATCGGCACCAAGGCCGTGAAGGATCCGGCCTTCGTCGCCGAGGCCTGCCGCGCCTTCCCGGGCAAGGTGATTGTCGGCCTCGACGCCAAGGATGGTTTTGTCGCCACCGACGGCTGGGCCGAAGTCAGCACGGTGCAGGCCGTTGACCTGGCGCGGCGCTTCGAGGCCGATGGCGTCTCGGCCATCGTCTACACCGATATCGCCAAGGACGGCATGATGCAGGGCTGCAACGTCGAAGCGACTGCCGCTCTGGCCCATGCCACCTCGATCCCGGTCATCGCCTCCGGCGGCATCCATCACCTGGGTGACATCCAGGCGCTGCTCGACGCCAGCGCACCCGGCATTGTCGGCGCGATCGTGCGATATATGAAGGCACGCTCGACGTGGCCGAGGCGCAGGCGCTGTGTGACACCCAAGCGGCAAGCGGTAAGCGCTAAAAGCTAAAAGCTGGAAGCTGGAAGCTGGAAGCTGGAAGCTGGAAGCTGGAAGAGCTTGGTTTCGACCTTCGCGCGTCAAGGGTGATTCAGCGATCTAAGGCCAATATTTTCAACCAACACGGACTGCTTCAAGCTTTCAGCTCTGAGCTTCAAGCCAAAAAGATTTTGGAGTTCCCATGGGTCTCGCTAAACGCATCATCCCTTGCCTCGACGTCGACAACGGTCGCGTGGTCAAAGGCGTCCAGTTTGAAAACATCCGCGACGCCGGTGATCCGGTCGAGGTGGCGCGCCGCTACAACGAGCAGGGCGCGGATGAAATCACCTTTCTCGACATTACCGCCAGCCACCAGGAACGCGATACCACCCTGCACACGGTCGAACGCATGGCCAGCCAGGTGTTCATCCCCCTGACGGTCGGCGGCGGCGTGCGCACCATCCAGGACATCCGCAACCTGCTTAACGCCGGGGCCGACAAGGTATCAATCAATACCGCAGCGGTATTCAATCCCGAGTTCGTGGGTGAGGCCGCCGACCGATTCGGCTCCCAGTGCATCGTCGTGGCGATTGACGCCAAGCGGGTGTCCGCTGCGGGCGAAACACCTCGCTGGGAGATTTTTACCCATGGCGGACGCAAGCCCACCGGGCTTGATGCTGTGGAGTGGGCCTCCAAGATGCAGGAACTGGGGGCCGGTGAGATCCTGCTGACCAGCATGGATCAGGACGGCATGAAAAGCGGCTTTGATCTGGGCGTGACGCGGGCAATCAGCGATCGGCTGCACATTCCGGTCATCGCCTCCGGCGGTGTGGGCAATCTGCAGCATCTGGCTGACGGCGTACTGGAAGGCGGCGCGGATGCGGTACTGGCCGCAAGCATTTTCCACTTCGGCGAGTTTTCGGTCGCCCAGGCCAAGCAATACATGGCCGAGCGCGGCATTGAAATGCGGCTCTGATTCAGAGCCGCACCCCCATACTTCCCTAGCTTCGCGCCCGCGAGATATTCAGGCCCTTGAGCAGATTGAGTGCCTGATTGAGCTGGTAGTCTGCGTCCTGAGGACGTTCCGGCTTGTCCTGTCCGCGCACCGTGGGTCGCTCGACACCGGTTTCGTTCGACAGGTGGCCGGCCAGGTCGGCCTCCCTGACACCCATCTCGACTTCTTCCCGGGTCAGCTTGGCCTGCTCCACCTGTATATCGGGCTCGATGCCCTGCGCCTGGATGGAGCGTCCATCGGGGGTGTAATACAGTGCCGTGGTCAGCTTAAGCGCGCGATCGTTGTTCAGGGGCAGTACCGTCTGCACCGAGCCCTTGCCAAAGGTGTCGGTGCCCATGACTACCGCCCGGCCGTGATCCTGCAGCGCGCCGGCCACGATTTCCGACGCGGAAGCCGAGCCGCCATTGATCAGCACCACCATGGGCACGCCTTTGCTGGGATCGTTACTGGTGGCACTGAACCGCAGCTCGGAATTGCTCATACGACCCTGGGTGTAGACGATCAGCCCTGATTCGAGAAAGCTGTCTGCCACCTCCACCGCCGCCTGCAGGACGCCGCCGGGATTGTTGCGCAGGTCCAGCACCAGGCCCTTGAGCTTGCCATCGGCGTTGAGCTTCTCCAGCTCCCTGCGTACCTCATCGCCGGTATTGACCTGGAACTGGGTCACGCGCATGTAGGCGTATCCCGGGTCGAGCGGCTCGGTCCGCACGCTGGCCACCTTGACCACCGCGCGCTCAAGCTCGACTTCGAACGGCCTGCCATCGTCGCGGATGACGGTCAGCGTCACGCTGGTGCCCGGCTCGCCGCGCATCTTTTCCACCGCATCCATGATGCTGATGCCCTTGACCGGCTGGTCGTCGATCTTGACGATCAGGTCGCCCGCCTCGATGCCGGCACGGGCGGCAGGCGTATCGTCAATCGGCGATATGACCTTGATGAAGCCGTCTTCCTGACCGATTTCTATACCCAGGCCACCGAACTGTCCGCTGGTGGTGTCCTGCAGACCCCGGAAGGCCTCCGGCTCAAGATAGGCCGAATGCGGATCGAGACCGTCGAGCATGCCGCGAATGGCGTTCTCCAGCAGCGTGGCGTCATCCACCGGCTCGACATAGGCTGTGCGGATGCGCTCCATCACCTCGACAAAGGTGCGCAGCTCGTTCAGCGGCAGCGGCGCGGCGGGGGCCTGCTCCGGAGCGGATACGGGTGCGGGGGTTTCCTGCGCCTGCACAGGCGCCACGACAAAGGCCAGACTGATGCAGGCAGCAAGCAGGGTACGCACAGCGGTCATCGATCTCTCCCAACAGGGACGGAATAAACGGGTAAGGAAACGCGCTTGCAGGACTTGGCCGCCGGCACTTCACCCTGACAGCATACACCAGGCTGCGGGATCCAGCGCACGGCCCTGGTGGCGAATGGCGAAATACAGCGCCGGGCTGTTCAGCCCGCCAGTGGCACCAACCGTGGACACCGCCTCACCCGGCTGGACCCAGGTACCCACATCCTTGAGGACCGTCTGGTTATGTCCGTACAGGCTGAGGTAACCACTGCCATGGTCGAGGATCACCAGCAGGCCCGAGCCGCGCAACCAGTCGGCAAACACGACCCGGCCACCATGCACCGCGTGCACCGCTGTGCCCTGGGGCGCCCCGATAAGCAGGCCGTCCCACTTCAGGCGGGCATCGCCACCACGCTGGCTACCGTAGCGTGCCTGAATAGGCCCCTCGACCGGCAAAGGCAACTTGCCCTTGGCCTTGGCAAAGGGCAGGCTGCCTGCCGGCGTGGGAATACTGATGATCGCTTCATCGATGGAGCGAATCAGGCGCTCGAGACCAGCGCGCTCGGCCTGGGCGCTGGCCAGTTTTTCGCCCTGGCTGCGGCTCTGGCCCTTGAGATTGGCAAGCAGGGCGGTGCGCTCGGTCTGCTGGGCACGCAGCGCCTGGGTATTGGTGGCCAGCTGCTCGCGACTCTGCTGCAGCAGGGCCTGCTGCTCGACGATCTCGGCGCTGGCGCGACGGATGTCGTCCAGGGTGTCGGTGTAGCGCTCGACCTCATCCATGCGGGCGCGGGTCAGATACTGGTAATAGCGCATCATCCGCGCCATCCGGGCAGGATCATCCTGATTGAGCATCAGCTTGAGGTAATCCTGCTGTCCCGCCATGTAGGCGGCACGGGCCTGACGGCCGATCTGATCCTGCTGAGCCGCGAGGGCGACCTGCAGATTGCCGGCCTGCTCGCGCAGATCCTCTACCCGACTCTCCCCTTCGCGGATCTTTCTTTCTATCTCCTCACTCTCGCGCTGCAGCCGACCGATCTCGCTTTCGCTGCGCTTGAGCTGGGACTCCAGCCCGGACATTTCCTGCTCGAAATCCTTGAGCATCTTTTTCAGGCGGGCAATTTCCGCTTCGGTCTGTTCCAGCTCGGCCCGGGCCTCGCGTGAATCGGCGGGCGTCTCCTGGGCGAGTAGCGGCCCGGCGCACAGCAGGCCGGCCAGTACCGCTACGGCACTGCAGTGCGCCAGCGTTCTGCGAGACATTCCGAGCAGCGCCATGACGTGACCTCAGGACTGCAGGGTGAGAATGGAGCGGCCGGTCATTTCGGCCGGCTTGGGCAGCCCGAGCAACGCCAGCATGGTCGGCGCAACATCCGACAGAATGCCGCCCTCGCGCATGCTCACCGAGCGTGACCCCAGGTAGACGAAGGGCACCGGCTCGCAGGTATGCGCGGTGTGCGCCTGCCCGGTGTCATGATCGGACATCTTCTCCACATTGCCATGGTCGGCGGTAATCAGCGCTTCCCCGCCGACACGGAGCAGGGCGTCGCGGATACGGCTGATACAGCCATCCAGGCATTCGACGGCCTTGACCGCAGCATCGAAATCGCCGGTGTGGCCGACCATGTCGCCATTGGCGTAGTTGACGATGATCACGTCATAGCGCTGCTGATCGATCGCCTCGACGATACGATCGGTCACTTCCGGCGCGCTCATTTCCGGCTGCAGATCATAGGTCGCTACCTGCGGCGACGGTATGAGAATCCGCTCTTCACCCTCGAAAGGCTCCTCTCGACCGCCGGAAAAGAAGAAGGTCACGTGGGCGTACTTCTCGGTCTCGGCGATACGCAACTGGGTCTTGCCCTGGCTGGCCAGGTACTCACCCAGCACATTGTCCAGCGAAGCCGGGGGATAGGCGCAGGGCGCCGGAATATCGGCCGCATAGCGCGTCAGCATGACAAAGCCGGCCATCTGCGGCTGACGCTGGCGAGCGAATCCGTCAAATCCGGGCTCGACGAAGGCGCGGCTCAGCTCGCGGGCACGGTCGGCGCGGAAATTCATGAAGATCACCGCGTCGCCGTCGGCCACCGGTGCCGGATCACCGATGCGCGTGGCCTTGACGAACTCGTCATTCTCGCCGCGCTCGTAGGCAGCCAGCAGGCCGTCCACGGCGCTGCTGGCGGAGTACTCGGCGGCACCATCGACAATCAGGCTATAGGCAGCCTCGACCCGGTCCCAGCGATTGTCCCGGTCCATGGCAAAGTAGCGTCCGATCAGGCTCGCGGTGCGGCCTCTGCCCAGGCGCTGATAGGCCTGATCGAGCATTTCCAGAGACGGCTGAGCACTCCTGGGCGGGGTATCACGGCCATCCAGGAAGGCGTGCACGTAGATTCTTTCAGCGCCACGGCGAGCCGCCAGATCAACCATCGCCACCAGGTGGTCCTCGTGGCTGTGCACCCCACCGGGCGACACCAGACCCATGACATGGACCGCGCCATTGGCCGCCACGGCCGCATCCACTGCCTCGCAGATCGCCGGGTTGTCAAAGAACTCGCCATCGTCGATGGCCTTGGTCACGCGGGTGAAGTCCTGATAGACCACCCGGCCCGCACCCAGGTTCATGTGACCGACTTCGGAGTTGCCCATCTGGCCGTCCGGCAAGCCCACATCCATGCCCGAGCCCGATACCAGCGTATGCGGGGCTTCGGCCCAGAGGCTGTCCCATACCGGTGTGCGGGCCGCCATGATGGCGTTGGAATCGGGTGATTCGCTATGGCCGAAGCCATCAAGAATCATCAGGACCAGGGGTTTGGGAGCAACTGTCATGTACATAACTCGCGAATGTCTGAATGATCGAATAGTGGCCGGGGCCGCGGGACGGCGGGGCGCACGCGCGCTGCCCACAGTCTACTGCGCCGGCCCCGGCCTGTCATGCGCCGGCAGTCCTGCAGCCAATCCGCCGGGATGGTTCTGCGAGCGGCGCCTGCTGTGTATACTGGCGGACTTTATTTATCCGGAAGTGCTCGCATGCAACGCGTTATCGATTTCTTTACCCAGTTCGCCGAGTTCCTCGGCAACCACCCCTTCCTGGCCATCGCCTTTCTGGTGGTGATGACCCTGCTGGTCGTGACCGAGGGCCGCAAGGCCGGCAAGACCGTCAGCACCCAGCAGGCCACCACGCTGATCAACCGCGAGAACGCCGTGGTCGTCGACCTGCGCTCCAAGAAAGATTACGCCGCCGGACACATCGTCGATTCCATCAACATCCCTTACGACAGCTTGAACAATCGCCTGGGTGAGCTGGACAAATACAAGGGACGCCCGATTATCCTTACCTGCGCCAGCGGACAGCATGCGGGCTCCTGTGCCAAACAGATCAAGGCCGCAGGCCATGACAACGTGAGCCGCCTCAGCGGTGGCATGAGCAGTTGGCGCGCCGACAGCCTTCCAGTGGTGAAATGATATGTCTGACGTAACCATCTACAGCAGCAACTACTGCCCCTTCTGCATCCGCGCCAAGCAACTGCTGGATGCCAAGAGAGTGAAATACAACGAGATCCGTGTCGATGGCCAGCCCCGTGTGCGTGCCGAGATGACCCGCCTGGCAGGCGGCAAGACCTCGGTACCGCAGATCTGGATTGGCGATACACACGTTGGCGGCTGTGACGAATTGCACGCGCTGGAACGCTCGGGCAAGCTTGACGGCATGCTTGCAGGCTGACCCCTTTTAACAAGACCACAATACAAGGACCTAACATGGCCGACGAAAACCAGAACAGCCAGGGCGCCAACGGCGCTGCAGACCAGCAGCCCCAGGTGCAGTTCACGCTGCAGCGTATCTACGTGAAGGACCTGTCCTTCGAATCACCGAAAGCACCCGCGGTATTCCAGTCACAGTGGAACCCCCACGTGAACCTGGACCTCAATACCCGCCACAGCGAATTGCAGCCGGGCATCCACGAAGTCGTCCTGAGCCTGTCCGCGACAGTGACCAACGGTGATGAAGACGTCACCTTCATCGCCGAAGTGCAGCAGGCCGGCATCTTTGCCATCAGCGGTCTGGACGAGGCCGGCATGCGCCACACCCTTGGCGCCTTCTGCCCCAACATTCTCTTCCCCTACGCGCGCGAAGCGATCGACAACCTGGTCCTGCGTGGCAGCTTCCCTCCCCTGATGCTGTCGCCGGTCAACTTCGACGCCCTGTTCGCCCAGTCCGAGCAGCGTCGCATGGCCGAAGCCAGCGAAAACAGCTGAGCCTCGACGGCGCCATACCTCGCCTGACCGTTCATGTGTCGCACTGGCTGCGGCACATGAACAGCCAGCGACAACTCCCTCGCTCACCCGCTCTGTTACAAGCCCATCCTGTCTGTTGCTTGTCAGCCTGCACGCCTTGAACTACTGTAATCCGCCTGCCAATACCAATAGACGGAAACACCATGGCCCTACCTGCCTCCCGCCCCCTCTACCTGCTTGCACTTGTGGCCTGCATTGCATTGATGGGCATCGCGCTGTACCTCGAACATGTTGTCGGCCTGATCCCCTGCCCGCTGTGCGTTATCCAGCGCGTGCTGGTGATCCTGGTCGGACTGGTCTGCCTGGCGGCACTGATTCATCATCCGATGGCCGAGCCACCCGCGCGCAGGCCGCTCGCCGCACGGTTCTACGGCGGCGGCGTGTTCTTCCTCGCCCTGGTCGGCGCTGCCGTGGCTGGCCGCCAGGTCTGGCTGCAGCACCAGCCCTCGGATCAACTGCCGTCCTGCCTGCCCAGCCTGGACTACATGCTCGACGTCCTGCCGCTGCAGGACATCATGCGCATGCTGTTCAGCGGTACGGCCGACTGTGCCAAGGTGGACTGGACCTTCCTCGGCCTGAGCATCGCCGAAGGCACCCTGTTGGCATTCATCGCGTTCAGCCTGTTCGGCCTGACGCAACTCTTTCGCGGGACGGACTGAACCGGAGGCCCCATGCGGCTGATTATCGCTTTTGTATGTGCACTGCTACTGGCCGGCTGCGCCAGCCCGGACATCGAAGACTATGCCGCCATGGAGCCCGAGCTGCGGCTGCAGGATTACTTCAACGGCGAGCTCGAAGCCTGGGGCATGTTCCAGAAACGCAATGGCGAGGTCGTACGCCGCTTCCACGTGCGCATGATCGGTACCTGGGAGGGCGATACCGGCACCCTGGACGAATATTTCACCTACGCTGACGGCAGCAAGGAACGCCGCGTATGGACCCTTGTCAAACAGCCTGACGGCACCTGGCGCGGCACCGCCGACGACGTCGAAGGTGAAGCCCGCGGCGAAGTAGCCGGCAATGCGTTTCACTGGCGCTATACCCTCAGGCTCAAGGTCGACGACACTACCTGGCTGGTCGACTTTGATGACTGGATGTACCTGATCGACGACAAGGTCATGCTCAACCGCGCGGTGATGTCGAAATGGGGCGTGGAACTGGGGCAGGTCACCTTGAGCTTCATCAAACCTTGATGCGGATACCTTGGCTGACCTATGCTGTTCGTCCACAGGGATAGACGCGTTCTGATCCCGGCCCAACCAGCCAAAATTGCAAGTAGAGGTGGATCATGCTGGATAGTTGCACAACAGCTCAGGAACGCTGGGGCGGTGTACACAAACTGATTGATCGCTGGCTGGCCGAACGCAAGCAACTGGTTCAGCAATATACCGAGCTACGCAAGGCCTCGGAAAACAGCCAGGCGACACCGACCGCACTGGAATCCTTCTGCGATATCCTCGTCGACTACGTATCTGCCGGGCATTTCGAAGTCTACGAACAGCTGATTCGCGAAGCCGAGGAGTTTCAGGATCAGGGCGGCCTGGCCCTGGCTCGCCAGCTCTATCCACGGATCGAGACCATCACCCAGCGGGCCGTCGAGTTCAACGACCAGTACGGCAGATCCGGCGAGAACGACGAACACGGTCAGATGCACGAGCGGCTGCTCCAGCTCGGCGCGCTGCTGCATGAACGGTTCGAGCTCGAAGACTGCCTGATCGAAGTACTGCATACCGCCCACCAGGACATGCTCAGCGCCAGCTGAATACAACGGAGCTTGATGTGACAAGCAAAAGCAAAGATACCGGCCAGCAGCCAGCCCCCGTTATTACTCCCCTGCACCTGCTGCAGACGCTGACACGCACGTTGAACGAGCATCTTGCCGATGCGTGCCGTGAAGCGGAGAAAGACGCGCGCAAGGCAATGGAAAAACTGACCCGCCAGCATGCCAAGATGCAGGAAAAGCTCGCCGAGGCCGAGGAAAAACTGGCCGGCCGCAAGTCATCCGGCGCTGATCGCAAGGCCATCGAGAAAAGCGAACAGAAGATCGCGGGATTGCTCTCCGGTCTCAATGAACTGCAGGAAGCGCGCAATGCAGCTGAAAGCTACACACGGCAATTGCAGAACGACGTACGGCAGACACTGAGAATTGCCAAGGGGCTCGAGCGCATCGAGCACCAGGCCGATCTGGCCATCGAAAAACGCAACAATCCCAAGCCGCCAGGCAAGCCAGCCAACCGCACGCGCAAGCCACGCAGCCGCAAGCCCGCCGCCGGCACTGCGCAGCAGGACGCCAAGGCAGGCGCAGAGGCCGGCAATAACGCCTGAAGAATCCCCAGGCCCTCAGCCCACCCGGGCAGCGCGCTCACCCAGCTCCTGAAGCTGGGCGCGCAGGGCATCGTTGACTACCACACCCTGAGCAAAACAGCAGCAGATCAGATGCTGCAGACAATCGGGCTCGGCCTCTCCGGCGGGTATCAGACGCAGACACTCGACCTCCAGCCGCCCGAGCTGGAGCCACTCGGCAGCCTGCTCGCAATCCTTTATCTGCGAATACAGCGTCTTATCACCCTCCATCCCACGCACGGCCACACGGGCGGCACGCAGGGGAGCAATCACCTGCTGATGCCAGGGAGCCTGCCAGGCAGCAATGGCTCGCCAGTCTGCCACAGCCGCGGCCCGGCCGCTGCAACCCAGCCAGCAGGCTGCCAGCAGTAGCAGAACGTCCAGATCATGCTCGTTCTGCAGGCGCAGAAGCAGCGGCTCCACACCCGGCCGGGGATAGAGGCGTGATACATAATCGATGAGCGCAGCGTTCCTGTCAGACATGGATCCAGCTTACTCCCTGGCAAAGGATGATCACAGCCACCCGGGGCGCTGATATACTCGCGCCATGATCAGAATCGAATCCCTCACGCTCCAGCGCGGGCCATTGCGGCTACTGGAAAACGCCAATCTCACACTGCATCCAGGCCAGAAAGTCGGGCTCCTGGGGACCAACGGCGCCGGCAAATCCAGCCTGTTCGCCCTGATGCGCGGCGAGTTGACCACCGATGCGGGCAGCTGCAGCCTGCCCGAGGACTGGCGCATCGCCCACATGCAGCAGGAGATCGAAAATCTCGAGCGGCGCGCGGTGGACTATGTGCTCGATGGGGACAATCGCCTGCGGCAGATCGAGTCGCGTCTGAGCGATGCCCAGGAACGCGAGGATGCCCATGCCCTCGGCACCCTGTATGCGGAGCTGGAAGCCCACGACGGCTTCAGTGCCGACAGCCGTGCGCGCACCCTGCTCGCCGGCCTGGGCTTTTCCAGCGAACAATGCGAGGCCCTGGTCGGCGATTTTTCCGGCGGCTGGCGTATGCGCCTGAATCTGGCCCAGGCATTGATGTGCCCTTCGGACCTGCTGCTGCTCGACGAACCGACCAACCACCTGGACCTGGATGCGATCCTGTGGCTTGAAGACTGGCTACGGGCGTATCCCGGCACCCTGATCCTGATCTCCCACGACCGCGACTTTCTCGATGCGGTGGTGGAACATATCGTACACGTGGAGGGCCGCCAGCTGACCCTGTACCGGGGCGGCTATACCCAGTTCGAGCGCACCCGGGCCGAGCGCCTGACCCAGCAACAGGCCGCCTTCGAGAAGCAGCAGGCCGAACGCGAGCACATGCAGAAGTACATTGCCCGCTTTCGCGCCCAGGCAACCAAGGCCAAGCAGGCGCAGAGCCGGATCAAGGCACTCGAACGCATGGAAACACTCACGGCGGCCCATATCGACTCACCGTTCTCTTTCAGCTTCCGCGAAGCGGATCATCAGTCCAGCCCGCTGGTCGATCTGCACCAGGGTGTGCTCGGCTATGGCAGCACGCAGATCCTCGAGCAGGTCAAGCTGCAACTGGTGCCCGGCGCCCGGATTGGCGTGCTGGGGCCCAACGGGGCCGGCAAGTCGACACTGATCAAGACCCTGGCCGGCACGCTGCCCCTGATGGGCGGCGAAATGAAGACCGGGGAGCATCTGGCCATCGGCTACTTCGCCCAGCATCAGCTCGACAGTCTGGATGCCAAGGCCAGTCCATTGCTGCACCTGGCGCGTATCGCGCCGCTGGAGCGCGAACAGAGCCTGCGCAACTTTCTTGGCGGCTTCGATTTTCATGGCGCCCGGGCGGAAGAACCGGTGCTGAATTTTTCCGGTGGTGAAAAGGCCCGCCTGGCCCTGGCCCTGATTGCCTGGCAGAAACCCAATCTGCTGCTGCTGGATGAGCCGACCAACCACCTGGACATGGAAATGCGCCATGCGCTGACCCTGGCGCTACAGCGCTTCGAGGGCGCCATGCTGCTGGTGTCACACGACCGCGCGCTGATTCGTGATACCACCGATGAGCTCTGGCTGGTCGCCGATGGCCGGTTGCAAACCTACAACGATGATCTGGACACCTATACAAAGTGGCTGGCGCGCTTTCGCCAACAGCAACAGGAGGAGCAGAAAGCCGCCAACGGTAATGCGATAACGATCGATGACCGGCCCGATGCCAAGACCCAGCGCCGCGAAGCTGCCGAGCGCCGCCAACGTCTGGCGCCAATGAAAAAAGCCATCGAGAAGCTGGAAAAGGAACTGGCCAAGGCCCAGGCCGAGCTTGCCGAGATCGAAAGCGAGCTGGCCGACACCACCCTGTATGCTGCAGACCGCAAGGATCAGCTGAAACAGGTGCTGGCCCGCCAGGCCAGCTGCACCCAGAGGGTCGAGGAACTCGAGGAGCGCTGGCTGGAGGGCCACGAGGAGCTCGAGGCCCTGGAGCAGGCCGAAGCCGGCTGACATAGCCGCCTACCAGGGTATCGTTTCACCATCCCAGGCGTAGAAATTGCCGCTGTCGGCGGGCGTGCGCTCGGCGATCACCGTCAGCAGCCGCTCGGCGACGAACTCCGGAGTGAACAGCTTGCCTTCAGGCACATTCGCCTGGAAGGGCGCGGAAAGACCGGTATCCGTGGTGCCCGGATGCAGCAGCACGCAGATACTGTCCCGGTTCAACCGTCGCCATTCTATCGCAAAGGTCCGCATCAGCATGTTCTGGGCGGCCTTGCTGGCCCGGTAGGCGTACCAGCCACCCAGCCGGTTATCACCAATGGAGCCCACACGGGCCGACAGGGACGCAAATACGCAGTGCCGGTGGCCACGCAGCAGCGGCAGCAGCGCCTGGGCAAGCAGAATGGGGATGCCTGCATTGATCGCAAAACTGCGCTGCAGGGCCGCCATATTCACCTGCCGAAGGTTTTTTTCCGGCTGCTGGCCCTCGGGCTCGTGGAGAAAGCCCACCGTATTGATCACCAGGTCCAGTTGCTCGCAGTGCTCCCCGAGCGTCGCAGCCAGCGCTTCGCGCGCCGCATCATCGGTCAGATCGGCGGTAACCAGCTGCAGCCTCGGATCATCGGGGAGAGCGGCACCTGACCAGTCCCGCGCCACGGCAAACAACCGCGCGACGTCCTCACGCTGCAAGAGGGCCCTGACCAGGGCACGGCCGATGCCCCGGCTGGCGCCGGCGACCAGCACTGCCCGCCCATGTTCACCCTGCCGGTTCGAATCCATAATGCATGCCTCGCACGTTTGCGCCACACTGTAGCGATTGATGACGGAGCCCGAAAATGACCCTGTGGATAGATGCCGACGCCTGCCCCAGGCCGGTGCGCGATATCGTGGTGCGCGCCGCGCGACGGCGGCAGATAGAACTGATACTGGTAGCCAACAGCCCGCAAGCACTACCTCCCGGCCCTGGCGTTCGTCAGGTCACGGTCTCCAGCGGCGCCGATGTGGCCGATCAGTACATCATCGATCATGCCGTGCCCGGCGACCTGGTTATCACTGCGGACATCCCCCTGGCCGCAGGCCTGGTTGATCGCAAGGTCACCGCGATCAATCCACGCGGCGAGGTGTACGACAAGTCCAACGTCGGTGAACGTCTGGCCACGCGCAACCTGATGGACGAGCTGCGCGGTGCCGGCCTGGCCGGTCGCAGCGGGCCTGCGCCCTACAGCGACCGCGACAAGCAGGCCTTTGCCAACTCACTCGACCGCCTGCTGGCCAGCCTCTAGCAGCCTGACTGCTAGCGCCGGCCAGTGCCCTGGGCGCCGGCGGATGTCACAAATCCCATCGCGCGCTTTTCCAGCTCGCCCCTGAGACGGTCCACCTCATGGGAGAGACCGTCAAGGGAAACCGCCTGCTCGGCATTGCTCTGGGCAACATCCTTGACGCCGACAAGATGCTGGGACACGTCATCACCGACAGTGGACTGCTCCAGGGTCGCCGTGGCAATCATGTCGTTGAGCCGGGTAATGTGACCCATTTCATCGACCATGTTGGCCAGTGTCGAGGCGCTCGCCTCGGCCGACCCAAGACAGCGTTGCACCGATTCCTGACTGCGCTCCATGGCAGAGCGCGCGGCCTCGGAGGCATGCTGGAGACGGGTGATCAGGTCCTGGATCTCGGCGGTGGACTTGGCTGTACGTTGCGACAGGTTGCGGACCTCATCCGCCACCACGGCAAAGCCGCGCCCCTGATCGCCGGCCCGCGCCGCCTCGATCGCCGCGTTCAGGGCCAGCAGGTTGGTCTGCTCGGCAACGCCGCGGATCATGTCCACCACCTGGTGGATTTCATTGGCCAGCGTGGCCGTGCCGTTGACCGCGTCACCCGTCACGCCCAGGTCGCCGCTCAAGGAGTCGATCTCGACACGTATCTGCTGCATGGCCTGATTGCCCTGCTGGGCATGCTCATTCATGTTGCGTGCCGCGCCTGCCGCCTCCTCTGCACTGCGCGCCACATCGGTAGTCGCCGAGCTGAGCTCCTGCATGGCCTGGCTCATGTATTGCGCCTCGCTGGCCTGCCGGTCGGCACCCTCTCGCACCAGGCCGGATTTCTCCGCCACCGAACCGCTGACGCTACCCAGCTTTATGAGCGTCTGCTGGACGCCGGATATCAGCTCGTCGAGCTGAGTGACCAGGCTGTTGAACCCCCGCAGCAAGGGCGTATCGGCTGCGGCACGCGGTGTCAGATCAAGGGCCTGCGGGTTCTTCAGCATGGCGCCGGTCAGCGCGGCAAGCATTTCGCCGTCCCGCGCATCCCGGTAGCTTTCACGGGCCAGATAGACCAGTACTCCTGCCTCCGCTACCACGTAGCCAGCGTGCACAAATACCAGGCCCCAGGTGGCTTCAGGCGCCAGCCAGATACCCGTCACGCGCGATTGCAGGTAGAAGAACAGCAGGTGATGGACGGCAATCACGCCTGCCGCGACAACGATCGGCAGCCAGTCGCGGTAATAGATAAGGAAGGCCAGCAGCACGAAAATCGAGAAATGCATCTCGATGGTACCCTGGCTCTGGTTGATGTGCAGGCTCGCCATGACCATCAGCGCAACCGCGACAGCGCAACGGAACAACCGCGTGCCACCGATCAGCGCGTGCAACCCGTGCATTACCGCGAGCGTACCGCCACCTACCAGCAGCGCCTGCGCCCAGGTCCCGTACCACGGCGCCAGCGCCAGCGCGTATAGCTGACAGACCCAGAGCACCACCAGCATTACCCGGTCGCCCTTGATGTAATGCGCAGCCAGGGACGTCGAATCGATTGCGTTCATGCAAAGCACCTCAATTGAGGTCACACAGACACGCTACCGTATCCTGGGTGACGATACTGACCGGCCTGCCGGCCAGCAGAGTTTCAATGACCGGCTCTATGAAACTGCTATCCCTGCTGCAATGAGCCCCATCGCTGTACGGGCCAACGTAGGCCAGGTTTCCAGTCGCATCCCAGATTGCTACCGCAGGGGCGCCAGGCCAGTTATCCCATTGTTCTGGTATCGGCCAATACGGCATTTTCTGAAGGGCCGGAGGCAGCCCCGCCTCGCTGACCACGCCCGCGCGTGCAAAGGCCACACCGCGCGCCGCAAAGCGCTCCGTCATGTCCTGTAGATAAGTCTCGTGCCCGCCATTGCATGGGCAGCCTGCCTGCCAGACGTGCAGCACCTGCACCTGCCCTGGCGCAAAGGGTGGCGCCACGTTCTCGGCGCTGAAGAAGGCAGGGCGCTCGAACGCCTTCACATATTGGCCCTCGAACCACCAGAACGCCCAGGCCAGGCCCGCCAGCCAGCCGGTCAGCAGCAGGCCGACGAGGAGCTTACGGACCACCGGATGGTGCTGCTTGTTCTCCACTACTGGCTCCAGTCTCGTTTCAGAATACGCGCATTATTGTACAATTCAATAATTCTGCACAGGTTTGTAAGTGCAACCCCCGGCGATTATGCAAACTCATCCACAACTTCGGTTTTCAACCCGAACGGGCGCTGTCAAGCCACCTGCGCCGGGAGTATCCTTGCCTGGCTGATTTCCACGCGCGCCAGGGATCCGGTCGCACTCGACCGGACAAGGAAGATTACCCGCACATGCTCGGTCAACTGGATCTATCGTCTCTGGGTGTGGCCCTTTCGCTGGTCACCCTGAGCATGACGTTACTGCTGTCGGTCGCAGCCTGGCATTCGGGTAGCGACAAGGGCCTGCGGCACTGGGCTGTCGGCAACTTCGCGCTGATGCTCGGCCTGCTGCTCAACGTCAACCAAGACCATATTCACCACAGCCTGTCCATTGTGCTGGCCAACGGCATGATGACCCTGGGCATAGGCGTGACCTGGCTGGGTATCCGCGCCTTCAAGGGCAAGAGCCAGCCGCAGCTCTGGCCGATTGCTGCCACGCTCTGCATGATGGCACTGCTCTGGTTGTTCCGCTTCCAGATCGACAGTTTCACTGCCCGGCTGGCGATAGCGTCGGTGGTACTGGCCGGCATGAGCCTGCTCTGCGCCTACGAACTGCTCGGGCCGGCGGAGCAGCCCCTGCGCACCGCCTACTGGCTGACCGGCAGCATAGCGCTACTGTGTGGCGTCGGCCTGATTCTGCGGGCAGTCGTCAGCATGACGGAGTACGCCCCGGTCGCCGCCGTTGCCGACAACCCGCTGCAAAGCGCCACACTGCTCGGCGCGATGGTCGCACAGATCTGGCTGGCCAGTGGTTTCATCCTGATGACCCACTACCGCACCACCATGGCACTGCACCGGCTCTCCGAGCGCGACTCGCTGACCGACACCCTCAACCGCCGCAGCCTGCACGCCCGCGCCTCTGCCGTACTGGAAAAGGCCCAGGAACTGAAAGTGCCGGTGACCCTGATCATGATGGACGCCGACCACTTCAAGCGCATCAACGACGAATTCGGTCACCAGACCGGCGACGCGGTGCTCTGTCACATGGTCAGCCGCATTCGCCAGCATCTGCGCACCGACGACCTGCTGGGACGCTTCGGCGGCGAAGAGTTCGTGCTGATCCTGCCCGGCCTGGACACCGACAGCGCCAGTCAGGTGGCAGAACGCATTCGCCTGGGCCTGTGCAGCCAACCCTGGCAATCGGACGACACACCGGTCAATCTGAGCATCAGCCTGGGCGTGGCCTGCAGCGACCAGCAAGGCTATCATTTCGAGGCGCTGCTGGGCGCGGCGGACGGCGCGCTCTACCAGGCCAAGGCCCTGGGTCGCAACCGGGTGGAACTCGCCTGCGACCCCGGAATCGACCCCGGCGACCAAATGGCATTACGCTTGCTGTCGCAATTCCGTCATAATCTGGAGGTATAACGTCCACTACAGACAGGTTACCGTGCGGCCAGCTGTTGCCAACGCCCGTTGCCAACCACAGCGCATGCACTACCTGAGGAGTTCCAGTGAGTTTCAATCCAGCCAACCGCCAGTTTCCCCCCACCCGCCTGCGCCGTATCCGTCGCGATGACTTTTCCCGCCGCCTGGTGCGCGAAACCCAGCTCAGCGTAAACGACCTGATCTATCCGATGTTCGTCCTCGAAGGTAACGGCCAACGTGAAGCAGTGGCATCGATGCCGGGGGTCGAACGGCTGTCCATTGACCTGCTCCTGGAGGAGGCTGCCGAACTGGTCGAACTGGGCATACCCGCCGTGGCCCTGTTTCCGGTCACTCCGCTGGAACGCAAATCCCTGGACGCGGCCGAAGCCTATAATCCCGAAGGGCTGGCGCAACGTGCCACCCGCGCCCTGAAGGCCCGCTTTCCCCAGCTCGGCGTCATCACCGACGTGGCTCTGGACCCCTTCACCACCCACGGGCAGGACGGCATCATCGACGAGCAGGGCTACGTGCTGAACGACATCACGGTCGACACCCTGGTCAGGCAGACGCTGTCCCATGCCGAGGCCGGCGCGGATATCGTCGCGCCTTCGGACATGATGGATGGCCGCGTAGGCGCCATGCGCCAGGCCCTGGAAGCGGCCGGCCATGTGAACACCCGCATTCTGGCCTACTCCGCCAAGTACGCCAGCGCCTATTACGGTCCCTTCCGGGATGCGGTCGGCTCCGCCGGCAACCTGGGCAAGGCCGACAAGTCCACTTACCAGATGGACCCGGCGAACAGCGACGAAGCCCTGCACGAAGTGGCCCAGGATCTGGCCGAAGGCGCCGACATGGTCATGGTCAAGCCCGGCATGCCCTATCTGGATATCGTGCACCGGGTCAAAAGTACCTTTCGCGTGCCCACTTTCGTCTACCAGGTCAGTGGCGAGTACGCGATGCACTGCGCGGCGATCCAGAATGGCTGGCTCAGCGAAGCGGTCATTCTCGAATCACTGACGGCCATCAAGCGTGCCGGCGCAGATGGCATCCTGACCTACTTCGCCAAGACTGCCGCCCAACAGCTGCAGCACAAACCCTGAACAACCGAGGTACCCATGCAGGAGTTGAAGAGCGTGCGTGACGAAACCACAGACATGGCAGAAGAAGCTGCTTCGACCACGCAGCGCAACGAGTCCGCCACGCCGAGACTCCCCGCGCCCGCAGCACCGGCCGCCGAGCCTGCCGCACCACTGGCCGACATCAATGCGCCAGAGCTGTATATCCACCGGGAGCTGTCGCAGCTGCAGTTCAACATCCGGGTGCTGGAGCAGGCCCTGGACGAGTCCTATCCGCTGCTCGAGCGTCTCAAGTTCCTGCTTATCTTTTCCGGCAATATTGACGAATTCTTCGAAATTCGCGTGGCTGGCCTGAAGAAGCAGATTACCTTTGCCCGCGAACAGACCGGCCCCGACGGCCTGCAACCGCAGCAGGTGCTGGCCAAGATCAGCGAGATCGCCCATCAGCAGATCAGTCGCCAGTACGCCCTGCTCAATGACATGCTGTTGCCGCAACTGGCCGAAAAGGGCATCCGCTTTGTCCGGCGCCACCAGTGGACCCACAAGCAGACCCTGTGGATCCGCCGCTTCTTCCGCCAGGAAGTGGCACCGATCATCAGCCCGATAGGGCTCGATCCGACACACCCCTTCCCGCTGCTGGTGAACAAGAGCCTGAACTTTATCGTGCAGCTCGAGGGTGTGGATGCCTTCGGTCGCGACTCGGGCCTGGCAATCATCCCGGCGCCGCGCTCGCTGCCACGCCTGATCCGCATGCCCGACGAGCTCTGCAATGGCGGTGACAACTTCATATTCCTGTCATCCATGATTCACGCCCACGCCGACGACCTGTTCCCCGGGATGAAGGTCATGGGTTGCTACCAGTTCCGCCTGACCCGCAACGCCGACCTGATCGTCGATCCCGACGAGGTCGATGACCTGGCCCGCGCCCTGCGCGGCGAACTGCTGTCGCGCCGCTACGGCGATGCCGTGCGACTCGAGGTGGCCGACAATTGCCCGAAACCGCTGACAGACTTCCTGCTCAAGCAGTTCGGTCTGAGTGAATCGGAGCTGTACGAGGTCAACGGGCCGGTCAACCTAACGCGGCTGTTCTCGATCACCGCCCTGGATAACCATCCGGACCTGCAATTCCCGCCGTTCAGCCCGGGCATTCCCAAGCTGCTGTCGAACAACGACACGCTGTTCCAGGCGATCGGCAAGCAGGACATTCTGCTGCAACATCCCTACGAGTCCTTCAGCCCCGTGGTCGACCTGCTGCGCCAGGCGGCGCAGGACCCGAACGTGCTGGCGATCAAGCAGACCCTGTATCGCACCGGGGCCAACTCGGAAATCGTCAATGCGCTGGTCGATGCGGCACGAAACGGCAAGGAAGTGACCGTGGTGATCGAACTGCGTGCGCGGTTCGACGAGGAATCCAATTTGCAGCTGGCCAGCCGCCTGCAGCAGGCCGGCGCAGTGGTGATCTACGGCGTGGTCGGGTTCAAGACCCACGCCAAGATGATGCTGATCCTGCGCCGCGAGGACAAGGTGCTCAGGCGCTATGTGCACATGGGCACCGGCAACTATCACGCCGGCAATGCGCGGCTGTATACCGACTACAGCATACTCAGCTCGGATCTGGCCCTGACCGAGGATGTCCACAAGCTGTTCAACCAGCTGATCGGCATGGGCAAGACGCTGCGCATGAAGAAACTGCTGCAGGCCCCCTTCACCCTGAAGAAACGCCTGCTCGAGCTGATCAACCGCGAAACCATGAACGCCCAGGCCGGCAAGCCCGCGCACATCATGGCCAAGGCCAACGCCCTGACCGATGCCAAGATCATCAAGGCCCTGTACAAGGCTTCGCAATGTGGCGTGAAGATCGACCTGATCATCCGCGGCATGTGCTGCCTGCGCCCTGGCGTGCCCGGCGTGTCGCACAACATCACCGTGCGCTCGATCATCGGCCGCTTCCTGGAGCACAGCAGGGTGTACTATTTCCTCAATGACGGCCAGGAGCAGGTCTGGATGTCCAGCGCCGACATGATGGAGCGCAATCTGGACAAGCGCGTGGAGACCTGTTTTCCACTGGAGGGCAAGAAGCTGATCACGCGGGCCAAGCAGGAGCTGCAGGTGTTCATGACCGACAACACCCAGAGCTGGATTTTGCAGACCGACGGCACCTACGTGCGTAGCTCACCCACCGGCAACCAGCTGGCACGCAGCGCCCAGAGCACGCTGCTGGAAAAACTCGCCAGCTCGCCTCAGCGCGCGGTCAACGTGTAGCCGGCCTTGGCCCAGGTCTGGGCTTCCTGGGCGAAGTCTGCCTGGGTCAGGGGGTTGGCATCGAGCCAGCCCTCCGGGAACTGCAGCTCCAGGTGATCGGGGCCTGCTTCGACCTGGAGTTCCGGCATGGCCTGGTTGCCCCGGATATGGTGGTAGATGATCGCCAGGCGCAGCAACATGCACAGGCGCAACAAAGGCGTGGCGTCCTCACCAAATTCCGCAAGCCTCTCCGTGCTCGGCAGGTTGCGCCGGTGTCCACGCACCAGTTGCGCCAGCGCCTGCTGTTCCTGACGTGAGAACCCGGCAAGGTCGGCATGCTCGATCAGATAGGCGCCATGCTTGTGATACTGGTTATGGGCAATATCCAGGCCCACTTCGTGGACCCGCGCCGCCCAGCACAGCATGTCGGCATGCCGGGCATCGGCAAGCTCCCAGGCATCGGCCACCTTGCCCAGCAGGCTCAGCGCCTTGCGCTCAACCCGCATCGCCTGATTGATATCCACATGGCAGCGCTCCATCAGCGCACTCAGGGTCCGCTCGCGCACGTCCTCGTGCTGGTGGCGTCCGAGCAGGTCGTAGAGCACGCCTTCACGTAGCGCACCATCGGAGTGGGTCATGTTCTGCACGCCCAGGGCGTCAAATATGGCCTCGAGGATAGCCAGCCCGGCCGGCAGGGTCGCTCGCCGATCCGGCTTGAGTCCGGGGATATCTATCTTGTCGATCTGACCCGCCTTGATCACCCGGCGCTTGACCCAGTTCAGGCCTTCCAGCGATAGCGTGGTCTCCTTCTGTCCGGCGCCCTGCATGCACTGGCCGATGGTACGAATGGTACCCGACGCACCCACCGCCTCCTGCCAGCCGATGCGCCCGATAGCCTGTTCGATATTCATCAGCTCAAGCCGCGCGGTGGTATAGGCCTGGGCATAGCGGTTGGCATTGACCTTGCCGTCGGCAAAATACGCGCGGGTGAAGGACACACACCCCATCTGCAGGCTTTCGCGCAGGATGGATTCGAACCGTTCACCCACAATGAATTCGGTGCTGCCACCGCCGATGTCCACCACCAGGCGCTTGCCCTGATCGTCGGCCTGGGTATGGGCCACACCGAGGTAGATCAGGCGGGCCTCCTCGCGTCCGGAGATGACATCGACCTTGTGGCCGATGATCTGGCGCACCTGCCGCATGAACTGTCCACGGTTGCGTGCTTCGCGCAGGGCATTGGTCCCGACGATGCGCACTGCCCCGTCCGGCAGGCCGTTGGTCAGCTGGGCAAAACGCCGAAGGCAATCCAGACCCCGCTGCATGGCTTCTTCGGAGAGCTCCCCCTGGTCATTGAGCCCGGCGGCCAGCTGAACCTTCTCACCCAGCCGCTCGAGAATACGGATCTCGCCATGATCCACCCTGGCCAGCACCATATGGAAACTGTTGGAGCCCAGGTCGATGGCGGCAACCAGCGGGAAATCGGACCGTTCTCTCTGCACCATGCGCTGTCTCCGGGAAAGTGTTGGCCGAATTCTAACACTGCATTGACGGATTATGCCCGCACCGCGCCGATCACAACTGCTTACCGGCTGCCTTCCGCTGCTTGCCGAGGTGATGCTATAGTGAATGCTGATTTGTCTTTGAACCCTGGAGAAACAGATGAGCGATTTGATCGTGCATGTCACAGACAGCAGCTTCGATAGTGAAGTGCTGAAGGCTGACGGCCCCGTACTGGTCGATTACTGGGCGGAGTGGTGCGGCCCCTGCAAAATGATTGCCCCGGTTCTGGACGAGATTGCCAAGGAATACCAGGGCAAACTTAAGATTGCCAAGCTGAACATCGACGAGAATGCCGACACGCCGCCCAAGTATGGCGTACGCGGTATTCCGACACTGATGCTGTTCAAGGACGGCAATATCGAGGCGACCAAGGTCGGTGCCCTGTCGAAGTCACAGCTCTCCGCCTTCCTCGACAGCAACATCTGAGAATATCGCCTCCGGCTATTATCCGGCCGGGGGCGTTTTCTGCACTCCGCCTATGGACGTCACCCGCCAGCAGTGCTAGATTTGCTCCTCAATCCCTTGTCGCACCCTGCGATTGTGGCTTTCCAATATCAGCCAAACCCATCGCCCCATGCTTTCATGGCGGCCTCTTACTAACCCGTCCTGCCGAAAAACTATATCCTACCGACTCTATGAACCTGACCGAACTCAAGCAAAAACCTATTACCGAACTGCTGGAAATCGCCGAACAGATGGGCCTGGAAAATATGGGTCGATCGCGCAAGCAAGACGTGATTTTCGCCACCCTGAAAAAACATGCCAAAGGCGGTGAAGACATTCACGGCGATGGCGTGCTGGAAATTCTTCAGGACGGTTTCGGGTTCCTTCGCTCCGCAGACTCGTCCTATCTGGCCGGCCCTGACGACATCTATGTGTCGCCCAGCCAGATCCGCCGCTTCAACCTGCGCACGGGCGACACCATCGCCGGCAAGATTCGGCCCCCGAAGGACGGTGAACGGTATTTCGCGCTATTGAAGGTTGATTCGATCAACTTCGACAGGCCGGAAAACACCAAGAACAAGATTCTGTTCGAGAACCTGACTCCCCTGTTCCCGACCCAGCGTCTGGCCATGGAAGCCGGTAACGGCTCCACGGAAGACCTGATGGCGCGGATCATCGATCTGTGCGCACCGATCGGTAAGGGCCAGCGCGGCCTGCTGGTTGCACCGCCGAAGGCGGGCAAGACGCTGATGCTGCAGAACATCGCCGCAAACATCGCGCGCAACAACCCCGAATGCCACCTGATCGTACTGCTGATCGACGAGCGCCCGGAAGAAGTGACCGAGATGCAGCGCACCGTGCGCGGCGAAGTGGTCGCCTCGACCTTCGACGAGCCACCAAGCCGTCACGTGCAGGTCGCAGAGATGGTCATCGAGAAGGCCAAGCGCCTGGTCGAGCACAAGCAGGACGTGATCATTCTGCTGGACTCCATCACCCGCCTGGCCCGCGCTTACAACACCGTGATTCCCAGCTCCGGCAAGGTGCTGACCGGTGGTGTCGACGCCCACGCCCTGGAAAAGCCCAAGCGCTTCTTTGGTGCGGCACGTAATATCGAGGAAGGCGGCAGCCTGACCATCATCGCCACCGCGCTGGTCGATACCGGGTCGAAGATGGACGAGGTGATCTACGAGGAATTCAAGGGCACCGGCAACATGGAGATCCACCTGGATCGCAAGATTGCCGAAAAGCGTGTCTTCCCGGCCATCAACATCAACCGATCGGGCACCCGCCGCGAGGAGCTGCTCACCAGCGAGGACGAGCTGCAGCGCATGTGGATTCTGCGCAAGATCCTGCACTCGATGGACGAGATCGCCGCAATCGAATTCCTGCTCGATCGCCTGAAGGACACGAAGACCAACAACGAGTTCTTCCAGTCGATGAAACGCAGCAAGAACTGAAGCGACGAAAAGCGGCAAGCCTCAAGCTGCAAGCAGATTTACGCTGCTTGCAGCTTGTTGCATTTTACGCCACCCCCGCACTCCTGTTTACCGGCATAATGCGCGACACATACACCCTAGCGGCAGGCTTGTACTGACAACTTGCCGCTTGCCGCTTGAGGCTTGTAGCTGAGATGCAATACTCCGATCTACGCGATTTCATCAAGGGCCTGGAGCAGCGAGGCGAGCTCAAGCGTATCCAGACACCCGTCTCGCCCGTGCTGGAAATGACCGAAATCTGTGATCGCACCCTGCGCAAGGGCGGCCCGGCACTGCTGTTCGAAAACCCCGTCGGTTACAGCATGCCGGTGCTCGGCAATCTGTTCGGCACGCCCCAGCGGGTAGCCATGGGCATGGGCGCGACCGAGGTCAGCGAGCTGCGCGAAATCGGCAAGCTGCTGGCCTTCCTCAAGGAGCCCGATCCGCCGAAAGGCCTGAAGGACGCCTGGTCGAAACTGCCGATCTTCAAGAAAGTCATCTCCATGGCGCCCAAGGTAGTGCGCGATGCACCATGCCAGGCTGTCGTCATGGAGGGCGAAGATGTGGACCTGTCAGCGATCCCGGTGCAGACCTGTTGGCCCGGCGATGCCGGCCCGCTGATCACCTGGGGGCTGGTCGTCACCCGTGGCCCGAACAAGGAAAGGCAGAATCTGGGCATCTACCGCCAGCAGGTAATCGGCCGCAACAAGCTGATCATGCGCTGGCTGAGCCATCGTGGCGGCGCACTGGACTTCAAGGACTGGTGCGACAAGTATCCCGGCGAGCCCTTTCCGATTGCCGTTGCCCTGGGCGCCGACCCGGCAACCATACTTGGCGCCGTGACGCCGGTACCCGACAGCCTCTCGGAATATGCCTTTGCCGGCCTGCTGCGTGGCCAGCGCACCGAACTGGTCAAATGCCGGGGCTCCAACCTGCAGGTGCCCGCGAGCGCGGAGATCGTTCTCGAGGGTGTGATCCACCCGGGCGAGATGGCCGATGAAGGGCCTTTTGGGGACCACACCGGTTATTACAACGAAGTGGACCGTTTCCCGGTATTCACGGTCGAACGCATTACCCAGCGCGAGAAGCCGATCTACCACAGCACCTATACCGGCCGCCCGCCGGATGAGCCGGCGATCCTGGGCGTGGCCCTGAACGAGGTATTCGTTCCCATATTGCAGAAGCAGTTTCCGGAAATCACCGACTTCTATCTGCCGCCGGAGGGCTGCTCCTACCGCATGGCAGTGGTGTCGATGAAAAAGCAGTACCCGGGGCATGCCAAGCGCGTCATGCTCGGCGTCTGGAGTTTCCTGCGTCAGTTCATGTACACCAAGTTCGTGATCGTGACCGACGACGACATCAACATCCGTGACTGGAATGACGTGATCTGGGCCATCACCACGCGCATGGATCCCAAGCGCGACACCGTGATGATCGACAATACGCCGATCGACTACCTCGATTTCGCATCCCCGGTCTCCGGGCTGGGCAGCAAGATGGGGCTGGATGCCACCAACAAGTGGCCGGGTGAAACCACACGGGAGTGGGGCGTCGCCATTGCCCAGGACCCGGCAGTCAAACAGCGTGTCGACGCTATCTGGTCGGAACTGGGTATCGATTGATGACACCGAACACATTCAGGCCAGAGAAGAGAATATGAAGGTAACGCTGCAACCCGCCGGACATGTGCTGGATCTGCTGCCTGGCGAGCGCATCCTCGATGCGGCCCGCCGGCTGCGATTCGATGCGCCGCAGAGCTGCCGCAACGGCAATTGCCATATCTGCAACGCCGAACTGCTCAAGGGTGCGGTGCTACAGGATGAGGAGCGCCGCAGTCATGGCGAGATCTTCACCTGCCTGGCGATCCCGGAGGAAGATTGCGAGTTGTTCTGGGAACATGTGCTGGCCCCGGATGAACTGCCCCAGCACGCCGTTGCCTGCCAGGTGACTGCCTGCGAGCCGATCGGAGCGGATGTCTGGCAGGTCAACCTGCGCCCACCGGCAGGCAAGCCACTGCGCTACCACGCCGGCCAGTACCTGCTGCTGCAACGCCCTGACGGCGAAGCGACGCCTTTTTCGATCGCCTCTGCACCCCACCAGGAGCGCACCCTCGAGCTGCACATTCTAGCCCGGGATCCGGCCACCGAAGCCCTGATCAAACAACTGCGCAGCGAACGCATTGCCCATGTGCAGGTGCCCTTTGGCGACTGCCACCTGGCCACGCTGCCGGATCGTCCGCTGGTACTGATCGCCGCGGGCACCGGGCTGTCACAGATGCAAAGCATGATCGAGCACTGCCTGGAGCAGCGCTTCGCCTACCCGATTCATCTCTACTGGGGGGTGCGACACGGCGACGACCTGTACGAGACCGCCTACTGGCAACAATGGGAGCAGCAGGACAACCTGATCCTGCACAAGGTAGTCAGTGACCATCCCGACTGGTCCGGGCGTCAGGGCATGCTGCACGAGGCCATTCGCTCCGACCTGGGTGACCTGAGCGGCTATGAGTTCTACGTCAGCGGGTCACCGCCGATGGTCTACGGTACGCTGGATGCACTGGTGGAAGGCGGCATGCCGCCGGACCAGATGCATGCCGATGTCTTTGCCTACGCCCCTCGGGACTGAGGGGCGCGTGAGGCCGCACTGCAGCATTTAGTGCGGCGCAGGTCCGTTCAGGTCAGGCATGGGCAGCTCCGGCAGGTCGTGGACCATCAGGTCGAAGCCCTGACGCAGCATCTGCTGACTGGCCTGCTGGTCACCCAGGTGTTCGAGCAGCCGTACCAGCTCCGCACAGGTCTGGATGTCCCGCTTGCTGGCGAAACTGGCGTCCAGGTACTCCCGTGCCTTGCCCCATAACTGATTGCGCAGAGCCAGACGGCCCAGGGCCAGCAACAGGGTAGCGTTGTGCGGATGCTCTCCCAGCCAGTGCTCGGCGGTCGCCAGCTGGCGAGCCGTGTCCTTGCCCTCGACCAGACCGTAAAGTTGCAGCAGGCGCTCGTTGAAGCCCTGGCGCAATGCCGCCCGCAACACCGCCTCGGCCTCTTCGCCGCGACCCTGCTTGCGCAACTGCACGCAGTAGGCCTCGACCAGGGCAGGATCCTGCTTCAGGTGTTTCGGCAACCGTTCCCAGACCGCGCTTAGAGCGTCGTCCTTGCCGGGCTCGGCGTGCCTGCGTTGGCCCGCCTCACCGAGCAGGGCGACATAGACCTGGTGCTCCAGACTCTCCTGATCACCTGGTTTCAGCAGGTTGTGCCGGCGCAGCTCGGGCAGCAGCTGCTCCAGACGCTGCCAGTCCTCCAGCCGGGCATACAGCTGGCCCATCAGCTTGAGCGCAAACAGGTGCTTGGGATGGTCCTTGCGCAGCCGGGTCAGGGTGGCCAGCGCCTGCTCGAGCTGACCCCGGGCAATCTGCAGCTGGGCCTGGGTCACCGCAATCGCCACATCCGCCTGCGGCGTCGTCTCGTAGGCCTCGCGCAGGAGCCCGTCGCACTGGGCATAATCCTCGAGCTCGTGGGCCGCGCGGGCAGCCGCCAGATAGTTGATCAGTGGCTGCTCGGCGTGCGGCGCAGAGCGCTTGAGCAGGCGTATGGAGTCGTTCCAGTGACCCTCGGCAAACTCCAGCAGCCCCCGGGTGGTCACCTGATTGGCCCGGCGCTGGCGATTGTGCCTGGACCAGGGATTGATCCTGCGCCCCGACACATTGAGCACGCGAACCAGGGCGCGCAGCAGTGACAGCACCAGCCACAGCGCCAACAGGAAGGCGACACCCACCCAGATGCTGGTCTCGATCGACATGTTGCGCCAGGCGATCAACAGATAGCCGGGGTCCTCCGCCACCGCCATGCCCAGCAGAGCGGCAACCAGCAGTACCGCCAGAACGGCCAGATAGCTCTTGCTCATTGGCCATTCTCCCCGTTATCGGTCGGGCTGCGACGGCTCTGAATGTAGGCGGCGAGGTCCTGCTGCAGCGCCGACAGATCCGGCGGTTCGAGATCGACCTGGCGTTCGGCCAGTGCCGAGAGCTGATTCTGCATCGCCTTGACCTGCGGATTTTCCAGCTCGAAGAACTGCTGCAGGATATTCTTGGCCTGGGCCAGGCTGGCCAGATAGATATCGCTTTCACCACGCAGGGCCGCCCACTGCGCCTGCTCCATGGTCAGCTGCAAAGTGCGGCGCACGCGCTGCATCTCGGCCTCGTCCAGCAGCGGCGTGATCACCTTGCCACGCTGGAAATCGACCCGCACATACCGCTCCAGGCGCATCAGCAGGCGTTCACCGCGGGTTCTGCGCGCCAGGCGATCCTCATACTCCTCCTCGACACTGACCTCGTCGGGATCGAACTCGGGCACCGGCAGGAGCACCAGACGGTTGACCTGTTCATGCAGGGCTGCAAGCCGCAGATAGATGCCCGAGCGATCGATCTCGGGCAGGGCCTCGATCTCAGCCTGCACCCGCGCCAGTTCTTCACGCACGGCAAAGACGCCGCTGTCAGGCTGCTCACGCAGGATGGCGTCGACACCCTCGAGCAACTCGCTGGCCGACTCCACATCCTGGGCCGCCAGCAGGCGCAGACTGGCCAGCCGCAGCAGATACTCTGCCTCGGCCAGCTTCCAGTCGGCGCGGGCGTCACCGCGCAGCACATCCAGCTCCTGGCTCAATGCCCGCTGGCTGCGTTGCAGTTCGGCAGCCAGGCTCTTCATCTGTTGCCATTCGTTCTGGGTCGGCAAACCCTCCAGGCGGGCCTGGATGGACTGCTGCGAGCGCCGCTGGCTATCCCCCAGCTGCTCCAGCTGCTGGTTCAGCCCTTCGCTCTGGGCGGCTGCCTGCTGGCTGTCGCGCTGCCACTGCCAGGCCTGCAGACCCAGGGCGGCAACCGCCACTACCAGCGCCAGGGCAGCCAGACCGCGTCCGCCTCCGCGCTTTGCCTGGGGCGTCTTGCCCGCAGAGGGAGCAGACTTGCCCTTGCCCGCGCTTTTCCCCTCGCCCGGCGGCGGTGCGCTGGCTTTTGACCTGTCTGCCGCAGCGCTCCCGGACTGTGCCTCGACCGCAGCCTGGGGCGAGGCACTCACGGATTCGCCAGCACTGCTGACCTGTTTCGCGGGGCGGGCGGATTCCCCACCGGTATGGGTGTCGGCCTCTGCTTCCTTGCCGCTCTTCTTGTTCGGGTCGATCGGTTCCACGCTATTCCCCTTGTGTTGTCAGCGGGTGCGCCATGATGGCGGCCACCACCGCCTCATCATCGGCACCCCTGCACATGACTATGTCCTCGCAACCCAGTTCGGCTGCCCGTTCGGCTACTCGCGTGCCCGGAACCCAGCAACGCCAGGCACGTTGCTGCGGCCAGTCGGCACCGGCAGCCTGCTGCCAGTACTCGAGCGCCTGAATACTCAGTACCACTATGCCACGTACGCCATCCTTAAGTGCGGCGCTGACGGCCTGGGCCAGATTATCTGCAGGCAAGCGCTGATACAGCTCAAGATAGTCCACCCGCCCGCCTGCGGCGACGATCCGATTGGCCAGATGCTCGCGGCCGCCTACGCCACGCCAGATCAATACCCGCAACTGCGGCAGGGCAAACAGCACTTCCCAGCGCGGCAGACGCAGCAGGGCTTCGCTGTCCTGACCGTCCTCGGGGGCCTGTGCCGGCAGACCATAGTCGCGCAGCACCCCTGCGGTGGAACCGCCCACGGCAAACCAGTCAATCCCGACCGGTACCTGCGGCCAGTAGCGATCAAGCCGCTCCAGACCGAGGCGCGCGGCCACCGGACTCACCGCGATAACGGCCTGGTAGCGATCGAGATCAAGCATCAGACCCCGCTGCTCGCCATCCTCTTCCTGCGGCCGAATCTGCAGCAGGGGCATGCAGTGGCTGCGCACGCCGCAGGCTTGCAGCCTGGCTGCCAGCCGCTGATTGTCCGCCGGCAACCGGGTCAGCAGAACCGCAGGGGTCACCGGCCTTCAGCCCCCTGATACACCGCGTCGAGGATTTTCTGCGCGCCCTGATTCAACAGGTCCTCTGCCACGCGGATTCCCAGTTCCTCGGGCGCCGCCTCCGGCCCCCGGCCCTCGGCGGTCAGCAACAGGGTCCCATCCGGATCGCCGACCATGCCGCGCAGCCATAGCTGGCCATCGCTGCGCTCGGCATAACAGGCAATCGGTACCTGACAACCGCCATTGAGGTGAGTGTTCAGCGCCCGCTCGGCGCGGACCCGCAGCGCACTGTCTTCATTGTTGAGCGGCGCCAGCAGGGCATGGAGCTCGGTGTCGTCGCTGCGGCATTCGATACCGACGGCGCCCTGACCACCGGCCGGCAGGCTTTCCTCCGGGGGCATCGCATAGCGAATGCGGTCGTGAAAGCCGAGTCGCATCAGCCCGGCAGCCGCCAGGATGATCGCGTCATACTCGCCGGCGTCGAGCTTGGCCAGGCGCGTATTGACGTTGCCGCGCAGGAAGCGCACCTGCAGGTCGGGACGCCGGGCCATGATCTGGGCCTGCCGACGCAGACTGGAGGTGCCGACCACGCTGCCCTGGGGCAGGCTGTCGACACTTTCATAACGGTTGGAGACAAAGGCGTCACGCGGGTCTTCGCGCTCACAGATCACATAGAGGCCCAGGCCTTCGGGAAATGCCATGGGCACGTCCTTCATCGAATGTACCGCCAGATCGGCCTGATCACCGATGATGGCAGCCTCGAGTTCCTTGACGAACAGACCCTTGCCACCGATCTTGGCCAGCGGCGAATCCAGCAACTGGTCGCCACGGCTGACCATGGGCACCAGGGTGACGGTTATATCGGGGTGAAGCTGTTCCAGGCGCGCCTTGACGAACTCGGCCTGCCACAGGGCCAGGGCACTCTTGCGGGTGGCAATACGCAGATGTCGACTCATGGGATTCTCGCTCAAAACCAGCCTGCATGATACGTCATGCTCCGGCGGGCATCCATGCGACCTTGCCCGGTCGCTGGTATCACAGGTGGTCCATGAGCTTGCGCAGGCCGGGTACGTGACGGCGGCTGACCGTCAGATTCTCATCCGGCAGCCCCTTGAGGTGCAGGTGGAAATGCCCGACCGAGCTGCGCTGCAGCCGTTCAATCCGGTGCCGCGCGACCAGCGCATTGCGATGGATACGCACGAAGTAGTCGCCGAACTCGTCTTCCAATGCCTTCAGCGGCTCGTCCAGCAGGACTTCGCCTTCGCTATGGCGCAGGGTCACGTATTTATGGTCGGCGATGAAGTACAGCACCTCGTCGATCGGGATGAGCTCGACACCCTTGCGGGTACGGGCACTGATGTGACTGCGGGCGGGGTTGCCTTCACCCTGACCGCTGGCGCGACCCAGACTGCACAGCTGCATGCGATTAAGCTTCTGCGCCTTGGCCAGCGCATCGGCCAGTGCCTCGCTGCGCACCGGCTTGAGCAGGTAGCCGACGGCACTGACAGCGAAGGCATCCAGCGCGTACTCGCCATGGGCGGTACAGAAGATGACGGCTGGCGCATCGGTCATCTCGCACAGCTTTGCCGCCGTCTGCAGCCCGTCCAGGCCCGGCATGCGTATATCCAGGAGCACAATGTCCGGGTGCTCGCGCTGCACCAGATCGAGCACCTCCTGGCCATTGCTTGCCGTTTCCGGCAAGGGATCATAGCCGGGCAGGGCCTCGATCAGACGCGTCAGGCGTTCCCGGGCTAGTGGTTCGTCGTCGGCTACAAGTACTTTCATGCCTTCATGCCTTAATGACTTCTCTGCAAGATTGAGGACGTTTGCTTAACAGGATAGACCAGCCTGCTGAAGAAGCGCTCCCTGTCACGCCAGGCTTCCAGTCTGGCCTGCGGACCAAAAAGCACATTCATGCGCGCACGCACGTTATCGAGTGCCATGCGGCTGCCCTGATGGCTGGTCTCCTGCGGTGGACAACTGTTGGACACCAACAGTTCGACCATGCCCTGATTCATTGCCGCGACGATGCGGATATCGCCGCCCTCAAGACTCGGCTGCAGGCCGTGGAGAATCGCGTTTTCCAGCAGGGGCTGCAGGGTCAGCAGCGGCATCGGCGTGGCAGCCGGCAGCTCGCCCTGCCATTCCACCCGCAGGCGCTCGCCGAGACGATAATGCTCGATGCGCAGATAGCCCTCGCACAGGTGACGCTCCTCGGCCCAGGTGGCGACCCCGCCGACCTCGCTGAGATTGGCGCGAAACAGATCGGACAGGTCCAGCACGGCCGACTCGGCCTTGGCCGGATCGCTGCCTATGAGGCTGACAATGCTGTTGAGACTGTTGAACAGGAAATGCGGCTGGATGCGCGACTGCAGCGACTGCAGACGTGCCTTGAGCTCGGCGTCATGCTGGCGTTGCCACTGCTGCTGAAGATAGAAATAGCGCAGCAACAGACCGGTCATGATCAGTGCAATGAGGCCGTGACGCAGCATCTGTTCAGCCTCCAGCCGCGGCTGGCCCAGCATGCCCTGCTCGAGCACCCAGTCAGCCAGCACGGTGAAGGTGAGCGTCAGCCCGATGACGACGACGAAGCAGACAGCGATCGCCGTCCAGAGCGCGCGCCGCTGCATCCAGCCTCGCAGACGGCAGAGCACTGCAGCGGACAGCAGTACGATCCACTGCACGAACAGCGAAGCCATGGCCAGACTGAGCCAGTCGAATCCGCCCGCCGAGGGCACGGCCAGCACCCAGGTGAGCACCAGCAATTCGGCCAGCACCACCAGCGTGAACACGGCCACGGACGAACACAGGTCCGGGAGGAAAAAATCTTCCCCCGAATAGGGTTGCGCGAGCAGGGTCCAGAGTCCGTTCTTCATCGCTCAAGTGTCCGCCAGCGGGGCGCCATCGCGCAAGCCTGAAGTGGTATGCTATGACTTTTGACAGCGGAACGATCCGACCTATGAGCCAAGACCAGACAACCAACCAGTCCTGGGGTGGACGCTTCAGCGAGCCCGTCGACGCCTTTGTAGCCCGCTTCACCGCCTCGGTGGATTTTGACAAGCGCCTGTACAAGCAGGACATCCAGGGTTCGGTGGCCCATGCGACCATGCTGGCCAGGGTCGGCGTGCTCAGCGACGAGGAGCGCGACAGCATCATCGCCGGGCTGCACAGCATCCAGAGCGAGATCGAGGCCGGCCAGTTCGACTGGCGCGTGGATCTCGAAGACGTGCACATGAACATCGAAGCACGCCTGACCGCGCAGATCGGCGTTACCGGCAAGAAATTGCACACCGGGCGCTCGCGCAACGACCAGGTTGCCACCGATATCCGGCTCTGGTTGCGCGAAGAGATTGATGTGATCCTCGCCGAGCTGCAGCGTCTGCAGACCGGCCTGCTGGATCAGGCTGAGCGTCACGCCGCGGTCATCATGCCCGGCTTCACCCATTTGCAGACCGCACAGCCGGTTACCTTTGGCCACCACCTGCTGGCCTGGTTCGAGATGCTCTGCCGTGATCGCGAGCGTCTGCTGGACTGCCGCAAGCGGGTCAACCGCATGCCACTGGGCAGCGCCGCGCTGGCCGGCACCACCTATCCGATCGACCGCAGCATCACCTGCGAGCTGCTGGGCTTCGAGGCGGTCTCGGGCAACTCCCTGGACGGCGTTTCGGATCGGGATTTCGCCATCGAATTCTGCGCCGCCGCCGCGCTGGCGATGATGCACATGTCGCGCTTCTCCGAAGAGCTGGTGCTCTGGACCAGCGCGCAGTTCAACTTCATCGAGTTGCCCGACCGCTTCTGCACCGGCTCCTCGATCATGCCGCAGAAGAAGAATCCCGACGTACCCGAGCTGGTGCGCGGCAAGACCGGTCGCGTATACGGTCAGCTGATGAGCCTGCTCACCCTGATGAAGAGCCAGCCGCTGGCCTACAACAAGGACAACCAGGAGGACAAGGAGCCGCTGTTCGACGCCGTCGATACCCTGCGCGACTGCCTGCGCGCCTTTGCCGACATGATCCCGGCTATCCAGCCCAAGGTCGAGGCGATGCGCGAGGCGGCCCTGCGCGGCTTCTCCACCGCCACCGACCTGGCGGATTATCTGGTACGCCGCGGCCTGCCGTTCCGTGACTGCCACGAAATCGTCGGCCATGCGGTCAAGTATGGTGTCGAGAGCGGCAAGGACCTGGCCGAAATGACGCTGGAGGAATTGCGCCAGTTCAGCGATCAGATCGAACAGGATGTGTTCGAGGTGCTGACCCTGGAAGGTTCGGTCAACGCCCGCGATCACATCGGCGGCACTGCGCCAGCCCAGGTGCGCGCCGCTGTCGCGCGCGGACGCGAGCTACTCGCGGGCTGAACCCGCTCGACAGACCCGCCGCCTGCTCAGGTGGCGGGCTGCTGTTGGGTAATGCAGTGGATATTGCCGCCACCCAAAAGGATTTCACGGCCCGGCACCGTCACCACCCGGCGGTCGGGAAACAGCTGCTGCAGCAATTCGCGGGCCGGTTCGTCCTGGGGGTCGTCGAAGCTCGGTGCAACGATGCCGTCATTGACGATCAGGAAATTGACATAGGACCCGGCCAGGCGAATCGACGGATCGCGTGGCTGACTGCCCGCTACGCGGTCGACGCCGGCGCACTCCTCGGCGCTGGCATACAGCGGGCCGGGTATCGGCATCTTGTGCACCACCAGCTCCCGGCCCTGGGCATCACGGCTTGCCTGCAACACGCGAAGTGCCGACTGACAGCGTGAATAGTTGGGATCGGCCTCGTCATCGGTCCAGGCCAGCAACACCTCACCCGGGCGCACGAAACAGCAGAAATTGTCGACATGACCATCGGTCTCGTCGTTATACAGGCCCTCGGGCAGCCAGATCACCTTGCTGATGCCCAGATGATCGGCCAGCACCACTTCGATTTCCTCGCGCAGCAGATGCGGATTGCGATTGCTGTTGAGCAGGCATTCCTCGGTGGTCAGCAGAGTGCCCTCACCGTCCACATGGATCGACCCGCCCTCGAGCACGAACCCCTCGGTGCGGTAGCGCGGGCAGCGCTCTATGCCGAGAATCTTGTCGGCCACCTGGTCGTCGCGCTGCCAGGGCCAGTACAGCCCGCCGTTGAAGCCGCCCCAGGCATTGAAGGTCCAGTCCACACCGCGCAGACCACCCTGACCGTTGGTAACGAAGGTGGGGCCTGTGTCGCGCACCCAGGCATCATCAGAGCTCATCTCGATTACCCGGATACCCGGGTGGCTGAGCTGCAGATTGGCATTCTCGTACTGCGCCGCAGAGACGCAGATAGTCACCGGCTCGAATCCGGCAATCGCCTTCGCCACCTCGGCAAAGGCCGCCTGGGCCGGCTTGGCACCCTGGCGCCAGTTATCCGGCCGCTCCGGCCAGACCATCCAGGTCTGGCTGTGGGCGGCCCATTCCGCCGGCATGCTGTAGCCATCGGCGCGGGGCGTGCTGTGCAATGTATACATCAGGACTCCAGTGACCCGTCCAGGGTCTTGATCGGACCGTACAGATTCGGCCGGCGGTCCCGGAAGCTGCCCCAGGCGCTGCGGATGTGCTCCAGCGCATCCAGGTCGAACTGCTGCACCAGCACCGTCTCGTCGGTTTCGTTGGCCTCCTGCACCTTTTCGCCAAACTGATCGGCAATGAAGGAGGAGCCGTAGAAGGTAATCTCGTAGCCGTCCTGCTCTTCCCGGCCAATGCGGTTGCTGGCTACCAGCGGCATCAGGTTGGCGCCGGCGTGGCCCTGCTGTACGCGCTGCCAGTGATCCCGTGAGCTGATGGTCGGGTCATGCGGCTCACTGCCGATCGCGGTCGGGTAGAACAGGATCTCGGCGCCCATCAAGGCCATCGAGCGGGCGCACTCGGGAAACCACTGGTCCCAGCAGATACCCACACCGATCTTCGCATAGCGGGTCTGCCACACCTTGAAGCCGGTATCGCCGGGATTGAAATAGTACTTTTCGTGGTAACCGGGCCCATCGGGGATGTGGCTCTTGCGGTACAGACCGAGATTGCGGCCATCGGCGTCTATGATCACCACGCTGTTGAAGCGCGCGCGGCCGGCCAGCTCGAAAAAGCTGATCGGTAAGACCACCTCGAGTTCTTTGGCCAGCGCCTTGAAATGGGCTATCGCCGGATTTTTATCCACTTCGGTCGCCAGTTGCAGATACTCGGCATTGGGCTTCTGACAGAAATAGGGCGTCTCGAACAACTCCTGGATCAGGATGATCTGCGCACCCTTGGCGGCGGCTTCACGCACCAGCTTCTCGGCTTTGGCAATATTGTCCTGACGATCCCAGGAACAACTCATCTGGGTAGCGGCGACACTGACAAGGCGGGACATGGCAATCTCCTGATAGGTTGATTAACGCTTTATACTGGATAAATATCGATCAAACAACTATTCAATGGAACCCTGGTAGACGAATCCGTATTTTTTACAGATAAATATCGGTCATTCTATTGCCCGTCTCGTTACGCCCGCCCCGGACCCTCTAGCCGCCAGGATCGGGGATCCTGGCGATAGAAATCGCAGAGATGCCGAAAGACCGCCGGCCAGGTGTCGGCCAGAGGGCCGGGCTGCTCGAAGAAAGCCTCGGTCAGTACGGCAAAGAACTCGGCCGGCGCCTCCAGGGCGTAATCATCAACCGGGGCGGTCAACCCGCTTCGGACCCGGTGCGCCAGATCCTCCCAGGCCGCGGAGAAATCCCGCTTCCAGGCCCGAGCGTCCATGCCGGGATGCAGGGGTGGCGCACCATTGGCGCCCTCGCTGCGCATGTCCAGGGTATGCGCCAGCTCATGCAGCACCACGTTCTGGGCGTCGTCGCCGCCCGCCGATCGTACATCTTCCAGCGAGAGAACCACCGGCCCGCGTGAGGCGGCTTCGCCGCACAGGGCACTGCGCTCGGCATGGGCGATACCGAACTCATCTATCCATTCGTGCTCGGCAACAAACTGGCCCTCGTGCACCACCAGGGTCTGCCAGCTGTCGTACCAGTCCAGCCCCAGCTCCAGAACCGGCAGCACGGCCATGCCGGCGATGCGTAGCCGCACCTGGTCGCTGAGCTCCAGCCCATGGGCACCGACCATGGCCTTGCGCAGCAGGAAACGTAGCGCCATCCGGTGCAGGCGCGCCTGCATCTCGGGTGGCAGATGACGATAAACCTGCCAGTCGCCCAGGGCCTGCTGCCAGTCCGCCTCGGTGACGTCCAGGCTGCCGAGCTGCCGGTTCTCGCGCCACTCAGCCAGCCGGGCAATCAGCCCCATGGCCAGCCTCCTTCGGCCTGCTGCGCGGCAACACGGGGGGCAGATAAAAGCCCAGATAGGCCACCATCATGCGCGTCGCCTCGCGCCGCATGGGGGCGGTCAGCTCGCCGTGCTGTTGATGATCGATTGCCAGCAGCTTGTCCGCCGCCTGCATGGCGAGGGTGAAGATATCCACATCCTCGGGCAAGGCCGGCAACTGATAATAGCGGGCCAGACAGGCTCTGAGACTGTGACCCAGCAGGCTGTCATGCTGCCGGTCGGCCTGGCGTATGCCGGCCAGCTCATGGGCCCCGAGCAGCAGCTCGCGGGCGTCGGGGTGGGTCTGGTAATACTGCTGGAAACGATCCTCTACCCGCTCGATCACCTCCACCCAGCTGCCTGGTTCGAACGGCTCGGCCGCATCACTCAGCACACCATCGAGCTCATTGAACACACGCTGCGCCAGAGCGGAGAGCACATCGGCCAGTTGGGGAAAGAAATGGTAGACCGAGGAGGGCGGGATATCCGCCTGGGCGGCAATCGCGTAGATCGACAGCTCACCGAGCGAACGCTGGGCCAGCAGGCTCGCCGTGGCATCAAGGATCCGGTCGATTCGTTCCTGACTGCTGGCACGTCGCTTGGGCAGAGGCTTGGCCGCCATTGATCACATCCTGCATCCGGAGGGCGTCCCGGTGCGCCCGCCCGCTGACGATACCACAGGTAGACAGGGTCAGGCAGAAGCCAGGGCTTGCCTGCCGGCAGATCAATCTCCCGGAAAGGTGGTGTTGCTGGTCCCTTCCAGATCGGTTTCAAACTCGCTGCCGTCGACATTGGTGCGCTCGCCATCCCCGGTACGATGAATGGTCGCATCGCTCTTGTAGCCACCCGCATCCCCGGGATTGATCACCCGCGGCCCCGGGCCCAGAGGGGCGCCACCGCGATCCGCAGCACCGCCATCGTGGCTGCTCAGGGCGCCGGAGCCGGTATGCGCGCCCATCTCCTCGGCAGCCTGGGCCAGCGCGGGAATGGCAAGGACGACAAAGAGCGTGCCCAGCATGCACTTCAGACGTGGCAACGCGGTCAGGTGAGTCATGGCGATCTCCTTGGTACGGGGGTATTCATTCCTTGGAGCGGATGGTGCCAAGTAAGTTCAGGGCGCTCGACTCAGGGGCGACCCCGGAATCGACAGATAAAAAAATCCCGCCAAAAAGGCGGGATCTTCTGCTGCTCGAGGATTTATACCGTGTGCAGATACCACATGTATTCGAGGTCGGAGATGGTCCGCTCGAATTCTTCCTGTTCGCTTTCCTTGCACAGCACGAACACGTCGAGGTACTCCTCGCCGATGTATTCCTTCATCACTTCCGAGGTCTCCAACGCGCGCAGGGCATCACGCAGGTTGGTCGGCAGGGACGCCTCGTGCTGTTCGTAGGCGTTACCCTCGGTCATCTCCGGCGGCTCGATCTTGTTGCTGATACCGTAGTGAATGGCCGACAGCAGCGCCGCCATCAGCAGATAGGGGTTGGCGTCGGCACCGGCCAGGCGGTGCTCGATGCGCATGGCCTCGGGCTCACCGCCCGGCACACGCACCGCGACCGTGCGGTTGTCGATACCCCAGGTTGCCGCGCAGGGCACAAAGAAGCTGGGACTGAACCGCCGGTAGGAATTCACGTTCGGACACAGGAACGCCATGTACTCGGGCAGGGTCTGCAGCAGACCGCCCACCGCCCAGCGCAGGGTCTGGCTCAGCGATCCGTCAGGATTCGGGGCAAAGATATTCTTGCCGTTCTCATCCTCCAGACTGATATGCACATGCATACCGTTGCCAGCCTGATCGTAGTAGGGCTTGGCCATGAAGGTGGTATCCATTTCATGGTCATAGGCCACGCTCTTGATCACCCGCTTGAGCAGCACGTTGTAGTCGCACGCCACCACCGGATCATCGACATGGTGCAGGTTGACCTCGAACTGGCCCGGCGCCGATTCCGCGACAATGGCGTCAGCGGGGATGCCCTGTTCGTGGGCAGCTTCGATGACGTCCTGGAGGAATTCGGCGTACTCATCCAGGTCATCCATCGAATAGACCTGAACGGAATTGGGTCGCTTGCCCGACATCGGCGAGCGCGGCGGTTGTGGGCGGCCGGTAATGTTCTCCTGGTCGATCAGGTAGAACTCCAGTTCGAAGGCCGACACCGGCTTGAGGCCCAGTTCGCTGAAGCGCTGCACGATACGCTGCAATACATAGCGCGGATCGGCAAAGAAGGGGGTCTTGCGGTCGACTTCATACATGGTCATCAGGAGCTGACCGGTAGGCCGCTTCTGCCAGGGTTCGACATTCAGGGTACCGGGTATCGGCAGACAGATACGATCTGCATCACCGATCTCCAGACCCAGGCCGGTTTCCTCGACCGTGGTGCCCTGAATGTTCAGCGCGAAGATCGATGCCGGCAGGGCAATGCCTCTTTCATAGGCCTTGATCAGCGCCGAGCGATCTATGCGCTTGCCGCGAACGATGCCGTTCATATCGGCGATCAGGAGGTCAATAAAATGAATTTCCGGATGCTCGGCCAAAAAGGCCTCAGCTTCCTGGACACTGACCGGCGCCGCGATGGCTGCCGCAGCGTCCGCTCCGGGTTGGGATTGCATGGGATATCACCTGTTGTTTGTAAAATATATCAATCACGTTGGCTACAGGATGAGAGTAAATCCGAAAGCCTATGGCGAGTCAATAGAATCGCTGATGCACGAAGAAGGTGCATGCCGCACCAAATAAGGCCGCAAAGCGGGCCGTGAGCCATTTTTGAAGCCTGTATCGGAACCCCTGAAGGGCCTTTTGTGTTAATTATTTTTTGTTGCTATTGTATGAAAAATTGAACAACAATGAATTCATGTACGTTATTCACTACAGGCAGTAAATCATGTCAAGTGCGCGAAAACCGCTGATCGGGATCACCTGCTGTACCGATCAGCTGGGCCTGCATCCGTTTCATATAGTAGGTGAAAAATACATCCTTGGCATTGTCCAGGGTGCAGATGGCATGCCCGTGCTGATTCCGGCGCTGGGCGAGCAACTGCCTGTCGACCAGCTGCTCGACACACTCGACGGACTGATGTTCACCGGCTCGCCTTCCAATGTCGAGCCCCATCATTATGCGGGGCCCGCCAGCGCCGCCGGCACCCGGCACGACCCCAAGCGCGATGCCACCACCCTGCCGCTTATAAAGGCAGCGATCGGCCGGGGCGTTCCCGTGCTGTGCATATGCCGGGGATTCCAGGAAATGAACGTGGCATTCGGCGGCAGCCTGCACCAGCGTCTGCATGAGGTCGGCAGCTACCAGGAACACCGTGAAGACAAGGATCAGCCGATCGAGATCCAGTATGGCCCTGCCCATGAGGTTCAGCTGGAACCGGGAGGGTTACTGCAGCGAATTGCCGGTCGCAATTCGGTACAGGTCAACTCCCTGCACACCCAGGGCGTGGACCGGCTGGGTACCGGATTGCGGCCTGAAGCTACCGCTGCAGACGGTTTGATCGAAGCCTTCACCGTTGCCGATGCACCCGGGTTCGCCCTCGGGGTGCAGTGGCATCCGGAATGGAAGGTCAGCGACAATCCCTTTTATCTCTCCCTGTTCCAGGCGTTTGGTAACGCCTGCCGCGCCCGTGCGGCGCGGCACTCCTGAGGATTTTATGAACAATATCGAAGCTTGGCTGAAAGAACACAAGATCACCGAAGTCGAATGCATGGTCAGCGATTTGACCGGCATCGCCCGGGGCAAGATCGCACCGACCATGAAGTTCATATCGGAAAAGGGCATGCGTCTGCCCGAAAGCATCCTGCTGCAGTCGGTTACCGGCGACTATGTGGAAGACGACATCTACTACGACCTGCTCGACCCCGCCGACATCGACATGATCTGCAAGCCCGATTTTACCGGCATCTACCTGGTGCCATGGGCCATCGAACCGACCGCGCAGATCATCCACGACTGTTATGACAAGGCCGGCGAGCCGATCGAGATGTCGCCGCGCAACATCCTCAAGAAGGTACTCAAGCTCTATGCCGACAAGGGCTGGCAGCCCCTGGTAGCGCCGGAGATGGAGTTCTATCTGACCAAGCGCAACGAAGACCCGGACCTGCCGCTGCAGCCGCCGATCGGCCGCTCCGGCCGCCAGGAAACCGGCCGCCAGTCATTCTCCATTGACGCCGCCAACGAATTCGATCCGCTGTTCGAGGACATGTACGACTGGTGCGAGGCCCAGGGCCTGGATCTGGATACCCTGATCCACGAGGAAGGCACGGCGCAGATGGAGATCAACTTCCGTCACGGCGATCCGCTGCACCTGGCCGACCAGATCCTGGTGTTCAAGCGCACCATGCGCGAAGCCGCGCTCAAGCACGACATGACCGCCACCTTCATGGCCAAGCCGATCACCAATGAGCCCGGCAGCGCCATGCACCTGCACCAGAGCATCATTGATCGCAAGACCGGCCAGAATATCTTCTCCAACCCCGACGGCAGCATGAGCGAGCTGTTCCTGCACCATATCGGCGGGTTGCAGCGTTATATCCCGGAGGTGTTGCCGCTGTTCGCACCCAACGTGAACTCGTTCCGCCGCTTCCTGCCCGACACCTCGGCGCCGGTGAACGTGGAATGGGGCGAGGAAAACCGCACGGCCGGTCTGCGCGTTCCAGACTCCACGGCGCAGAACCGGCGGGTGGAAAATCGCCTGCCCGGCGCCGATGCCAACCCCTACATCGCGATCGCGGCGAGCCTGCTCTGCGGCTATCTGGGCATGGTCAACAAGATTGACCCCTCGGCGCCGGTCAAGGGTCGCGCCTACGAGCGACGCAACCTGCGTCTGCCGCTGACCCTCGAATCCGCACTGGAGCGCATGGAACAGTGCACCGATATCGAGGCGGTACTGGGCAGCAAGTTCTGCCGCGGCTACGTCGCAGTCAAGCGCGTCGAGCACGAGAACTACAAACGCGTGATCAGCAGCTGGGAGCGCGAGTTCCTCCTGCTGAGCGTATAGGCACGCCCTGCGGGCCACATGTAAAAAACTGAACAACCCACGGCGCATACAGCGCGTATCGCCGGGGTCGAGGAAACGCAATGACCACACAGACCCGATACAGCACCGCACAGTTGCAGGCCATGGACCACGCGCACTACCTGCATCCGTTTACCGACCACAAGGATCTGGGTGCCCGCGGCACGCGCATCATCGAGCGGGCCGAGGGCGTCTATCTGTGGGACAGCGACGGCAACAAGGTGCTCGACGGCATGGCCGGGCTCTGGTGCGTGAATATCGGCTATGGCCGCCGGGAGCTGGCTGATGCCGCCTACCAGCAGATGCTCGAACTGCCCTATTACAACAGCTTCTTCCAGTGCGCCAACCCGCCCGCGGTCAAGCTGGCCAGCGCCATCGCCGAGATCGCGCCGGCGCACATGAACCATGTGTTCTTTACCGGCTCGGGCTCGGAGTCCAACGACACGGTACTGCGCATGGTGCGTCGCTACTGGGATCTCAAGGGCAAGCCGACCAAGAAGACCATCATTGGCCGGGTCAACGGCTACCACGGTTCCACGGTAGCCGGCGCCAGCCTCGGTGGCATGTCGGTGATGCACGAGCAGGGCGATCTACCCATCCCCGGCATCGTGCATATTCCGCAGCCCTACTGGTTCGGTGAGGGCGGTGACATGAGTCCCGACGAATTCGGCCTCTGGGCCGCGCAGCAACTGGAAGCCAAGATCCAGGAGCTGGGCGAGGACCAGGTCGCCGCGTTCATCGCCGAGCCGATCCAGGGCGCCGGTGGCGTGGTCATCCCACCGGATACCTACTGGCCCGAAATCAAGCGCATTCTGGCCCGCTACGAGATCCTGCTGGTGATCGACGAAGTCATCTGCGGCTTCGGTCGCACCGGCGAATGGTTCGGTAGCCAGTATTACGATCTCAAGCCCGACCTGATGCCGATTGCCAAGGGCATGACCTCGGGCTATCTACCCATGGGCGGCGTCATCGTCAGCGAGCGCGTGGCCGAAACGCTGATCGAGCACGGCGGCGAGTTCTTCCATGGCTACACTTATTCAGGGCATCCGGTGGCAGCTGCCGTCGGCCTGAAGAACCTGGAGATCCTGCGCGACGAAAAAATTGTCGAGTATGTGAAACAGGAAGCGGCACCGTATTTGCAGAGCAAAATAGCCCAGCTGGCGGAACATCCTCTGGTGGGCGAAGTTCGCGGTGTGGGGCTGCTGGGCGCAATCGAGCTGGTGAGCAACAAGGCCACCCGGGAGCGCTTCGCAGAAAAGGGCATGGCCGGCACCATCTGCCGCGACATGTGCGTTCGTAACGGACTGGTGATGCGGGCAGTAGGCGACACGATGATCATGTCGCCACCCCTGATCATCAAGCCGTCGGAAATCGACGAGCTGGTCGCCAAGGCCTGGCAGGCGCTGGACATGACTGCCGAGCAATTGGGCGTGGCAACAGCTCCACGGTAACGCGACCCGGACCGCGTGAACACCAACGCATGGGAGAAGTGACTGCAATGAGCAAATCCAACAGCAAGACAGTGTTCGCCGCGGCCTGCGTCATGGCATTCAGTAGCGCCGCCTCGGCAGAAGAAGTGGTCAACGTCTACAACTGGTCCGACTACATCGCCGAGGATACCCTGGAAAAATTCCAGGCCGAAACCGGCATCCGCGTGGTGTATGACGTGTTCGACAGTAACGAGGTGCTGGAAGCCAAGCTGCTGTCCGGCAGTTCCGGATTCGATATCGTCGTACCCTCCAACCAGTTCCTCGGCAAGCAGATCAAGGCCGGCGCGTTCAAGCCGCTGGACCGCAGCCGCCTGGAGAATTGGGACAACCTCGATCCGGTCCTGCTCAAGGCGCTGGAAAACAACGACCCGGGCAACCAGTACGCGTTTCCCTACCTCTGGGGCACCACCGGCATCGGTTACAACGAGGCCAAGGTCAAGGCCGTGCTGGGTGAGGACGCCCCGGTCAACTCCTGGGATCTGGTCTTCAAGCCCGAGAACATGGAAAAACTGGCACAGTGCGGCGTTGCCTTCCTCGATGCCCCGGCAGAAATCATCCCCTCGGCACTGTTCTACCAGGGCCTGAACCCCAACAGCACCAATCCGGATGACTACGATCAGGCCGAAGCCCTGCTGCAGAGCATTCGTCCACACATCCGTTATTTCCATTCCTCCAAGTTCATCACCGACCTGGCCAATGGCGACATCTGCGTGGCGGTTGGCTGGTCCGGGGACATTCTGCAGGCCGCTGCGCGCGCCGAAGAAGCGGAAAACGGCGAGGTCGTCAAATACGCCATTCCCAAGGAAGGCGCAGCCATGTGGTTTGACATGATGGTGATGCCGGTCGATGCCAAGAACGTCGATAATGCCTATGTATTCCTCGATTACATCCTGCGTCCCGAGGTCATAGCCGACATTACCAACTATGTGGCCTATGCCAACGGCAACAAGGCCTCGCTGCCCATGGTCGATAAAGCGGTACTGGATGATCCGGGTGTCTATCCGAGCGACGAAACCTTGAATAAACTCTTCACGCTGGCCGAGTTGCCAGCGAATATAGAACGGGTTCGCACCCGCGCCTGGACACGCATCAAGTCCGGTCGCTGAAGCAGGCTAGCAGTTCACTACCGGCCGGCGTCAACAGACGCCGACCTCCAGCAAGAAAACAGACCAGGCCCTCCCAGGCTGGAGTCTGCAATAGGAGAAAGCATGAGAGTTCCAGTGAAAATGCCAATAAAAATGACCCTGCTGGCTCTGGCTACGGCCGGACTGTTCAGCACGGCGGCCAGTGCGCAGGATGCCGGTGAGCTTAAGATATTCAACTGGTCGGACTACATTGCCGAAGACACCATCGACAACTTCGAAAAGGAAACCGGCATCGACGTCACCTACGACGTCTATGACTCCAACGAAGTCCTCGATGCGCGCCTGCTGACCGGCCGCTCCGGCTTCGACGTGGTCGTGCCCTCCAACCACTTCCTGACCAAGCAGATCCAGGCCGGGGTGTATCAGGAGCTGGACCACAGCAAACTGCCGAACATGACCAACCTGGACCCCAAGCTGCTGACCCAGCTCGAGTCCGTGGGCCTGGGTACCAAATACGCGATTCCCTACATGTGGGGCACCAACGGCATCGGCTACAACGTCGACAAGGTCAAGGCCATCCTCGGCGACGATGCCCCGGTGGACTCCTGGGATCTGGTCTTCAATCCCGAGGTCGCCAGCAAGCTGTCCAGCTGCGGCATCTCCATGCTCGACTCCGGTGACGACATGATGACCTCCGCGCTCGGCTATCTGGGCCTGGATCCGAACAGCACCAGCAACGAAGACCTGAAAAAGGCCGAGGAACTGCTGATGAGCGTGCGTGATTCGGTGCGCTATTTCCACTCATCGCGCTACATCAGCGAGCTGGCCAATGGCGACATCTGTGTCGCGGTCGGCTTCTCCGGCGACGTCTTCCAGGCCGCATATCGGGCTGAAGAAGCCGAGAATGGCGTGAACATCGCCTACACCATTCCGAAGGAGGGCACCCAGCTCTGGTTCGACATGATGGCGATTCCCAAGGATGCACCCAACCCTGATAACGCCCATGCGTTCATCAACTACATTCTGCGCCCTGACGTCGTGGCTCCGATCACCGATTACGTGGCCTACGCCAACCCGAACAAGGCGGCCAACGAGCTGATCGACGAGGAGATCCTCAATGATCCGGCGATCTACCCGACAGCAGAAGTCATGGACAAACTGTACATCGCCAAGCCTCGTCCCCTCGCAGCCCAGCGTACGGTGACCCGTTCCTGGAACCGGATCAAGTCCGGCCAGTAAGACCAGAGGGGCTGTCCTGGGCAGCCCCTTTTTTAGTTCTATCCCGAATTGATCAACCCGTGCCGGATGTGGCATGGGTCATTACTGGTACATGCGGAGAATATTATGGTTGGTGCAGCAGGAGCCATGAAACAGGCCATGGCCAAGGCCGAACCCGACGAGTTTGTGCGTATCGACCGGGTCAGCAAACGCTTTGACGACGCCCTGGCGGTCGACGACGTGAGCCTGACCATCAATCGCGGTGAGATCTTCGCCCTGCTCGGCGGCTCCGGATCGGGCAAGTCGACCCTGCTGCGCATCCTCGCCGGTTTCGAACGACCGAGCGAAGGCCGGGTATTCCTCGATGGCCAGGATATTACCGACCTGCCGCCCTATGAGCGGCCGATCAACATGATGTTCCAGTCCTATGCGCTGTTTCCGCACATGACGGTGGAGCAGAATATCGCATTCGGCCTCAAGCAGGACCGACTCAGCCGCAGCGAAATCAATGCGCGCGTGGCAGAGATGCTCAAGCTGGTGCACATGACCGAGTACGCACGGCGCAAGCCGAACCAGCTCTCCGGTGGCCAGCGCCAGCGGGTTGCCCTGGCACGCTCCCTGGCCAAGAGCCCCAAGGTTCTGCTGCTGGATGAGCCGATGGGCGCCCTGGACAAGAAACTGCGCTCGCAGATGCAGCTCGAGCTGGTCGAAATCATCGAGCGCGTCGGCGTGACCTGCATCATGGTGACCCACGACCAGGAAGAGGCCATGACCATGGCCCAGCGCATCGCCATCATGCACCAGGGCTGGATCGCCCAGGTCGGCTCACCGATGGATATCTACGAGAGCCCGGCCAGCCGCCATGTCGCCGAGTTTATCGGCAGCGTGAACATCTTTGAAGGCCAGCTGATTGCCGACATGGAGAACCACGCGATCATCGAGTGCCCCGAACTCGACCGCCCCATCTACATCGGCCATGGCATCACCACCCGCGTGCAGGACAAGAACATCACCTACGCCCTGCGTCCGGAAAAGGTCTGGGTCACCGTGGAAAAGCCCGAATCCGAGTACAACTGGGCCCACGGCGAAATTCATGACATCGCCTACCTGGGCGGCCATTCGGTGTTCTACATCAAGCTCGCAAGCGGACATATCGTGCAGACCTTCTTCGCCAACTCAGAGCGCCGACTGCCGCGCATGACCTGGGAAGATCAGGTGTATATCAGCTGGGATGACGACAGCGGGGTAATCTTGCACTCATGAAACCATCAATCTCCCGGCTGTTGCCCAGCGGACGATTCTGGGTCATCAGCGTACCCTATCTGTGGCTGTTCCTGTTCTTCCTGCTGCCCTTCGCCATCGTGCTGAAGATCAGCTTCTCCCAGGCCGCCATCGCCATCCCGCCGTACAGCCCCTTGTTCGAATACGCCGAGCAATCCCTGACGGTGATGATCAATCTGGGCAACTATATCTTCCTCAGTGAGGACTCGCTGTACCTGGCGGCCTACCTGGGATCGCTCAAGATTGCGCTGATCTCCACCATCGTCTGCCTGCTGCTCGGCTATCCGATGGCCCTGGCCATTGCCCGGGCGCCCCGCGAAAAACAGCTGGTCTACCTGCTGCTGGTGATGATGCCGACCTGGACCGCCATCCTGATTCGCGTGTACGCCTGGATGGGCATCCTCAGCACCAATGGCCTGCTCAACAACTTCCTGATGTGGACCGGCCTGGTCAGCTCGCCGCTGGAAATTCTCAACACCAATACCGCCGTGTATATCGGCGTGGTCTATGCCTACCTGCCGTTCATGGTGCTGCCGCTCTACGCCAACCTGGTCAAGCATGACCACAGCCTGCTGGAAGCGGCCATGGATCTGGGTGCCGGCCGGCTCAAGGCATTCTGGAAGGTCACCGTGCCGCTGTCGAAGACCGGCATCATTGCCGGCTCCATGCTGGTGTTCATTCCCGTGGTGGGCGAATTCGTGATTCCCGAGCTGCTCGGCGGCCCCGAAACCCTGATGATCGGCAAGATCCTCTGGCAGGAGTTCTTCAACAACCGCGACTGGCCGGTAGCGGCGGCACTGGCCATCATCATGCTGGCGATCCTGCTGATTCCGATCATTTTCTTCCACTACAACCAGTCCCGGGCCATGGAGAAGAACGCATGAGCAGGCGTCCCGATTTCTCTACCGTGGCGCTCTGGGTTGGCCTCGCGTTCATCTACATCCCGATGGTCATTCTGGTCATCTACTCGTTCAACGCCTCGCGCCTGGTGACGGTCTGGGGCGGCTGGTCGGTGCACTGGTATGTCGGCCTGCTGGACAATACCCAGCTGATGAACGCGGTCAAGCGCAGCCTGCAGATCGCCTTCTACACCGCCTGCGCAGCCGTAGCGCTGGGCACCCTGGCCGCCTTCGTGATGACCCGGATCAAGCGCTTCCGCGGCCGCACGCTGTTCTCCGGCCTGGTCACCGCACCACTGGTCATGCCCGAGGTGATCACGGGTCTGTCATTGCTGCTGCTGTTCGTTGCCATGGCGCAATTGCTGGGCTGGCCGGCCGAACGCGGGATCATGACCATCTGGATTGCCCACACCACGTTCTGTACCGCCTATGTGGCGATCGTGGTCAGTGGCCGTCTCGGTGAGCTCGATCAATCCATCGAAGAAGCGGCGATGGATCTCGGCGCCCCGCCGTGGAAAACCTTTCTGCTGATCACCGTGCCGATGATTGCACCTTCGATTGCTGCTGGCTGGCTGCTGTCGTTCACCCTGTCACTGGACGACCTGGTTCTGGCCAGCTTCGTGTCCGGCCCGGGTGCGACCACGCTGCCGATGGAAGTCTTTTCCGCTGTACGTCTGGGCGTGAAGCCGGAGATCAACGCGATCGCCAGCGTCATTCTGCTTGCCGTGGGTCTGTTCACCCTGCTCGCCTGGTTCCTGGTGCGTAGCGCCGACAAGCGCAGTCGTATGCCGCCACCGGAAGACGATGAACATGTGACCTGGCATTCGGTCATCGAAAGCCGCAAGAGCTGAATGCGAGCGGGGCTTCGGCCCCGCTCTGTTTGCTACCCCTGACTTCCTCTCCGAAACAAAAACCTTGGCAGCGCCTGGTCAAGACGTTAATCTCAATTTCGGAATGAACATTCATTTCTAACGACATCGCCAGCGCACCCGACCGAGCGGGGCGATGGCACCTATGTACAGCTTGGCGATACCGGTTAAACTGGCCGAATGAATAGCCATTCAAATACTGTAACCAGGACGCGTCCGCGGATTAAGGACAAACGCACCGCCATTTTGCAGGCCGCCTTGAAGGTGTTTGCCGAAGGCGGCGTCAATGGCGTACCCATGCCCGCGCTTGCCGAACAGGCTGGGGTGGGCACGGGTACCATTTACCGGTACTTCAGCAGCAAGGAAGCACTGGTAAATGAGCTGTTCCGGGAGGAGAAGCTAAGCCTCAACCGCCGCCTGTATTCCAATCTCGGCAAGGACCTCACACCCCGTGAGAGCTTTGCTCTGGTCTGGGAACGGATGGTGGCTTATACCCGCGAAGCGCCCGCGTCCTATCGGTTCATGGAGCTGCAGGACCACCGTCCTTATCTGGACGAACAGAGCCGCACCATGGAGCATGAAGCGATAGCCCCGATTCTGGACTACTATCGCCGGTTGCAGGAGCAAGGCGTCTACCGCAAGGATATTCGCGCCGAAGTATTGATGGCGCTGATCTGGGGCGCATTCGTGAATCTGATACGGGCAGAGCGAGATGGTCTGTTCAGCCTCGATCAGGCCGATATCGATGCGGCCCGTGACGCCTGCTGGAGCCTGTGCACCGGTTGAGCCGCGCTGTACCACGCACAATAAACGTGGAGAGCAGCATGAGCACAATCTGCAAAAGCAACAAGAGCCGCACCCTCAGCGCCCTGGTATTGGGCGCCACCTTGGGCGTTGCAAATACCGGCCCCGTCATCGCGGGCGAGGTTGAACAACGCTGGCTGGAGATGATCGCCAGTGGCAAGGCCTATCCCGCCGAAACCCTGTTGCCGCTGTTCGAGCAACTCGAGCCGGTGGATACCGAGTTCATGCTCGGCACATGGAAAGGTGGCAAGTTCGATGGCGGCACCGAGCCCGACCCGATCAACTGGTATGGCAAGCGCTTCAACTCCACCACCGACGTGGAGCCGTTACTGGTCACTGACGCCGAAGGCAAGGTACAGACATTTACCAAGCTCGGCGGCGCCCAGATGCGCGAGATCACGTACAACGGAGTGACCTCCGCCGCCCTGATCTACGACACTCAGCCGATCATGGACTATTTTCGCAAGGTCAACGACAACGTGGTCATTGGCCTGGGCGACATCAAGGGCAAGCCGACCAACTTTGTCTTCCACCTGACCCGAGAATGAGACGACAAATCAGGTTAGGATAGGAGCTTTGACTGCACCGGTCGCCGGCGACCGGTGCCATCCGCTATCCGAAGGAGAAGTTAACCGTGTCCAGCCTGGTCCCCGCCATTGATCCCGATGGCCTGCTCGAATATTCCGTGGTCTTTACTGACCGTTCGCTCAATCACATGTCTGCCACCTTCCAGCAGGTCATGCGCGATATTTCCGGCACCCTGAAGGATGTCTACCAGGCCGCCGGTGTGGTCGTGGTTCCCGGCGGTGGCACCTACGGCATGGAGGCCGTGGCCAGACAGTTTGCCCAGGACAAGCACTGCATGGTGCTGCGCAATGGCTGGTTCAGCTACCGCTGGAGTCAGATTTTCGAGATGGGCCGTCTGCCCGCCAGGGAGACGGTACTCAAGGCCCGCCAGATCGAACCTGGCGATCAGAGCCCCTTTACGCCCGCGCCGATCGACGAGGTGGTTGCCGAGATCCGCGCCAGCAAACCGGACCTGGTATTCGCCCCCCACGTCGAGACCTCTGCCGGCATCATGCTCGACGATGACTACCTGCGCGCCGTGGCCGATGCGGTACACGAGGTCGGTGGCCTGTTCGTACTCGACTGCATTGCCTCGGGGACGGTATGGGTCGACATGCGCAAGTGTGGCGTCGATGTCCTGATCAGTGCGCCGCAGAAAGGCTGGAGCGCTTCGCCCTGTAGCGCCCTGGTCATGCTCAGCCCCCTGGCCCTGGAGCGCATCGAGGGCACCACCAGCAACAGCTTTGCCTGTGACCTGAAGAAGTGGCTGAACATCATGCAGGCCTACGAGAACGGCGGCCACGCCTACCACGCCACCATGCCCACGGACGCGCTCATGCAGTTCCGCGATACCATGCTGGAAACCCGGGATTATGGCTTTGACAAGGTCAAGGAGGAGCAGCTGGCCCTTGGCCGCGCCGTGCGCGCCCTGCTCAAGGAAAAGGGTTTTCAGAGCGTTGCCGCCGAGGGTTTCGAAGCGCCCGGCGTGGTGGTCAGCTACACCACCGAAGACAGCATCCAGAACGGCAAGGCGTTCGGCGCCCACGGCCTGCAGACCGCCGCCGGCGTACCCCTGATGTGCGACGAGCCCGCCGGCTTCAAGACCTTCCGTATAGGCCTATTCGGCCTCGACAAGCTGCACAATATCGAGCGGACGGTGGGTAATTTGCGCAAGGCGTTGGAAGCTATCTAGCCCAGCTGGAAGCTGGAAGCTGGAAGCTGGAAGCTGGAAGCTGGAAGCTGGAAGCTGGAAGCTGGAAGCTGGAAGCTGGAAGCTGGAAGCTGGAAGCTGGAAGCTGGAAGCTGGAAGCTGGA
>Ga0208794_1000159_pt1 | contig 58927 bp, 51 predicted proteins | sample 32_taG_FD_184106 | JGI IMG/M metagenome (GOLD analysis project Ga0208794, IMG submission 184106) | Marine viral communities from the Gulf of Mexico - 32_GoM_OMZ_CsCl metaG (SPAdes) (version 2) | ecosystem: Environmental > Aquatic > Marine > Oceanic | place: Atlantic Ocean: Gulf of Mexico... | reverse complement strand
CGAGCCGCCGACAGGTGGCCGGCCAGAGCGAGCGGGTGCTGCCACTTGTGTCGATGGAGGCCTCAAACCAGAGCCGCGCAAAGGCGCGGCCGCTGCGAATTACCGCATAGGCGAGATCTTCGGTGGAGGGGGATGTCGTCATGGGATGAACCTTGCATCTGTGAGAGGGATGAAGGCCCGAGGGAGCGTGAAACGCCGTCAAACGGCGACGTCCTTGTCCGAACAGCTCGTCGTTTGGCCATAGGGCAACGCGTGTTTCCCTGTCCGTCTCGGGCCTTCAGGTCAAAAGGCCCGAGACGGACAGGGAAACACGCGATCCACTCTGACCCCTATTCCAGCCAGGATTTTCGCTCGATTGGCCGGGCTCTCACCTCTTCTCTTTTCCCTTCGTCAGACTGAGTATTGTCCCCTCACACCAGGGGCAAAAGAATTGATGACCGCGTGTGGGCCGGGGGTGGATAATGGCGGCGTGACTGGGTAAGGGCCGCCATCAATTGGCATTCTCCTGAAAGGGCCCCCATGAGCGATTTCGACCTGAGCGATCTGGATCTGGCCGAGCTGAAAAAGCTTCAAAAGGAAACCGCGGCCGCCATTCAGAATTACGAGGCGCGGCGCCGGCAGGAAGCGCTTGCGGCCGCGGAGGCCGCGGCGAAATCCGCCGGCTATTCGCTGAAGGATCTCATTGGCGCTTCGGTTGGAAAGCCGTCCAAGTCGGTCAATCCTCCCAAATACCGCAACCCCGCCGATGAAACCCAGACCTGGACCGGGCGTGGCCGCCAGCCTCAGTGGATCAAGGATGCGCTGGCGGCCAATAAGTCGCTCGATGATTTCCTGATCGCCGGGTGAGATCAGTGGCCGGCGGTCCGCGTTGCGGATCGCCGGATCTTTTCAGCCCCTATGGCCTTACGAATCTTCTCCAGACTTCGGCTGCAGGCTCTGATTTCTTCCGCGGAAACGTTAAGTCCAATATCGAGAATGTCGCGAGCGGGCATCGCGCATACCAGAGGGTTGGGCTGATCTCGCCATCAAGGAAATTGGGGGATCGAGGGAATTCATGTGGTGTCCCTGACGTCAGAGCGCTCGCGGACTGGGTGGGGGCGGTGCCGGCAAGATCCTACGATTGGCGCCGCTCTGCTCTTTTCCAGCCTACGAGATCAAAGCTGGTATCAGCAAGGCTGGGCAGCCGGGCTGGATGATGTGAGTGCCCAGGAATCTTCATGGCGACAGAGGACCCGTGCAGGGGATATGCGCTCACGCAGAGCCGTATGGAGGGCGGAAAGGCATTCGACCTCTGGCTTCGGACCTTCGACATGAAAGCCGGTTTGCGCGTCCTCGATGACCTGGATGATTGGCATGAGGCCCGGGCGGTCATCCGGGCCCTCGTTCCAATCCCACCGGAAGATGAGAGGCCCGCTTATTTCCAAGCCTTCATCGCTCAGGTGAAACCACGTCCGGCCGTTGTCATGAGGGAAGAAGAACAGGCTTCCGGATGTGACAAGCCGCAGAAGTTGATCATGGGTGGGGGAAATCGTCATGGGTAGACCCTTGTGTGTTTGGCTGAACCGGACATGGGTCTGTCTTGCGGCGCACGGAAATCGTTCATGTTCCCGCTTCTGCACGTGAGCGTCCTGATCTCGCCCGTCGGGAGGGGTCCATGCCGATACGCGAACGGTATTTTCGTCCGATCTCGGTAGCGGCCCCAAGCCGAAGCGCGAGGAACCCAGAGCATTCCATGCTGACGGCGAAATCGGTATCGGAGCCACTGACCGATCGCCTTGCCTGCGCCCCCTATCTCTTGGGCAGCACGGGATCGGCCCAGAGATCCCGAACGTCTTCAGCGCTTCTCCGCCACCGTTCGGCCGAGCCGTGGTTGGAGAATATAGACAACAGCGAGTCCGCCTGTTTCTTGCCTTCGAAGAAATAGGTGATGGGCACGCTGAGCGCATTTGCGATGGTCCAAAGCGGGAGGCTGAATCCCGGTTTGTCCCGGTTTCATACTCTACCACCAAGCGCGCTCAGCCCGTCTCTCCGACCAATGCTTCGACGATGCGCTCGTGGCGGGTCACCTCGTCGATCAGCGCCCCGAGCGTGGAAACGCCGCGCCCCTCGCAGATGGCGAGCAGGCGGATCAGCACCTCGGCCGTCGCGCGCGCGTCGCCGAGGGCAGTGTGACGTTCGGCCTCGGGAAGCGCGACGCCGAGCCGTTCGGTGAGCGCGTCGAGCGTGTGCGTCTCGTGACCGCCATAGACGGCCGCCGAGATCAGCACCGTGTCGAGGATCGGCGGCTCGGGTGCTGCGCCGGCGCGGCGCAGCATGGCCATGTCGAAGGGGGCGTTGTGCGCGACTGGGACCGAGCCCTCGGCAAAGCGGCGGAAGGCCTCGGCGGCCATGGCCTGGTCGGGCGCGCCGGCGACCGCCTCGGTGGTGATGCGGTGGACGCGGGCGGCGGCGGCCGGGATCGGCCGGCCGGGATTGACCAGCGTCTCGAAGACCTCGCCCGGCACGATCCGCCCGCCGAGAACGCGCACCGCGCCGATCTGCACGATCGCGTCCGAGGCAGGGTCGAGGCCGGTGGTCTCGGTGTCGAAGACCACGAAGCTCAGGTCTTGCAGCGGCGTGTCGCGGGCGGTGGCACCGGCGCGTCCCGCGAGCAAGGCGAAGTCGTAGGTGAGCGGGCGCTCGGCCTCGGGGTCCAGCGGCTCGAGCATGAGCATGTAGCCCGCCTCATCGCCCATCAGGCGGATATGGCCGGTGCAGACCCGGCCCGACAGTGTCTCAGCCACCAGCGGCGCGCGGCGGGCGCCGCGGCGGTGCAGTTCCTCGAGCGCGGTCTCGATCGGTCCGGGGCGCAGATATTCGAAGATCGAGGCGTTGAGCCGCACCGGCCCCTCCTGCCCCAGCAGATCTGCGGACTGGCCGTCATAGAGGACGAGCTTGTGGCTCGGGCCCATGATGCTGACCGCGACCGGCATCCCGGTGAGCACGGCGGCGAGGCGGTCCTTTTCGGCGGCGAGTTCGGCGGTGCGCTCGGCCAGCGCCTCGGCGGCATCAAAGGTGGAGCGGCCGAGCCGGTCGGCGACGGCGGCGGCGGCGGGAACGAGATCGTCCAGCCAGCGCGCGCTCTGAAGGTCGAGCGGCATGTCCGCGCCGCCATGGGCATGGGCGCGCAGCCGGGCCGCGAGGGCGATGACCGGCTTGGCCACGTTCTCGTCGAACAGCAGCCAGATCCCGGCGATCACCGCGAGCAGGCCGAACCCCGCCACCACCCCGGCGGTGACAAAGGGCGAAAGGTCCGCCCCCGCCGCCTGCCGGTAGCCGAGCGCGAGGCCGGTGGCGATCGCGGCGACCCCGCCGGCGGCCGCCAGCGCGAAGAACATCGCCACGCGCCGCCGCAGGCCCGGCCGCCGCATCTCAGCTCTCCGCGCAGGCGGCGGCGAGCAGCGGATCGTCGGGCGGGGCCTGCGTCCACTCGGCGCCCGCGATGCCGCCGTCCGGCGCGATATCCGCACCCTCCACCAGCGCCGCTCGGCGGTTGCCGGCGCAGTCGAAGGCGACCGGCACGCGTCGCAGCGGTGCCCATCGGCCGAAGAAATACATGTTGGCGATGCGCTCGTCGGGGCGGTCGGGGTTGGTCTGCATGCTGGCGCGGTCGACGGCGACGAAGCGGTCGATATAGGGCACGAGATAGGTCCAGGGACGGAAGAAGGCACGATCCTCGACCCGGTCCGCGACGACCAGCCCCTCGGGAAGCGCGGCGACGGTGCGGCCGTACCAGCTGTATTCGAGGCTGATCGTGGCGGTGATCATCGCCAGACCGGCCACCGCGGGCATCAGCCAGCGCGGCAGCCGTCCGCCGGTCGCGCGGTTCGCGGCATAGACGACGAGGGCGCCGGTCACGCCCGCGAAGATCACGCCGAGAAATTCCAGAAACATCCCTAATCCTCCCCTGCCCGCGCCGGGTGGCGCGGGGCTATCCCAGTAATCGCCGGCCCTGCATGAGCGCGGCCTGCATGGTCTTCACCACCACGAAGGCGTCGCGCAGGTGCGAGCGTTCGAAATCCGACAGCTCGTTCGGCTGCATGAAGTTGTCCGGTGCCTCACCGGCCCGGATCTGGCGGGCCTGATGCTCGATCCGGGTCTGGGCGATCACGTCATAGGCGTTGAGCAGGTCGCGCGCGCCATGCAGGCTGATCACCCCCGCCTCGCCCGCCGCCTCAAGCCGCGCGCGGCTGTTCACCGGCGCGAGCCGGCCCTGCAGCGCGTAGATCCGGCCCAAATCAACGACCGGGATGACGCCGTTCAGCTTGAGGTCGATATGGTGGCGGTGCTCGCCCGAGCGCAGCGTCGCGAAGCCGCGCAGCAGGCCCAGCGGCGGCACGTGGCCGGTTGCGTTCGAGGCCATGTGCGCGGTGAAGATCGAGTTGCCGCTCGCGGCGCGCAGCGTGTCCTCGTGCAGAGGCGCGAAGAGCCCCTCCTCGCCGGCGATCACCCGCAGGTCGAACATGACGGAGGCGAGCATCTGCGCCTCCTTCGAGGGCCGGGCGATCCAGTCGCGGAAATAGCCCGCCCAGACCGAGGCGCGCTGCCGCCAGCGCGGGTTGGTGGCCATCATGTCGCCTGGGCAGAACACGTAGCCTGCGGCGTTCATCCCGTCTGAGACGAAGCGGGCCAGCCCGGCGAACCACGCCATGTCGTCATCACTGGCGGCGTCGGAGATGATCAGCGCGTTGTCCTGGTCGGAGATGCCGGTCTGCTCCTGCCGGCCCTGGCTGCCGCAGGCGACCCAGGCAAAGGGGGCGGGCGCGGCGCCATGCGCCTTTTCGTACAGGCGGATCAGGTGGCGGGTCGCGCCGTCGGCCATGTCGGTGACGAGCCGGGTGACGACCTCGTGGCGGTTGCCGGCGGCGGTGAGCTGGACCAGCAGATCGGGGATCCGGGCGGTGACGCGGGACAGCTCTTCGGGCGAGCCGGCGCGGGCCATGTCGCCCAGGAGCCCCGCCGATGTCGAGGCGAGGAAACGGGTCAGGTCGGTCTGGGTGACCATCCCCACCAGCCGCCCGCCATCGACGATCGGCAGGTGGCCGAGATGGCGCTCCATCATCCGGTGCAGCACGTCCGAGCCGATCGCGTTCGAGGGCAGCGTGATCGGCGCTTCGGTCATTATCCGCGTGACCGGGGTGTCGGGCGGCATCGCCTCGGCCAGCGCCTTGTTGACCATGTCGCGCAAGGTGACGATGCCGCGCAAGGTGTCATTCTCGGTTACGCAGAGCGACGAGATACGGCGGTCGCGCATCAGCTTGGCGGCAGCGCGCAGGGTTGTGTCGGGGGCGCAGGTCACCGGGTCGGTCGCCATCAAATTGGCGACCCGGGTGGAGGTGAGTTCCTCGGCGCGGGTGCGGGGCCGGTCGCCGAGCGGGTTGGAGCGGTCGAAGAAGCGGCGGACGAGCCGGTGCTCGCGCATCAGCTCGGCGAAAAGATCAGGGGAGAGCAGCAGCAGCGCGCTCGGCTCGTCGGCGCGGGCGGTGACGAGGGCGGTGCCGCCGCGTTGCAGCGCGCGTTCGCCGAAGCTGTTGCCGGGGCCGAGACGGGAGACGATGGCGCCGCGCGCATCGGTGGTGGTCACCGCGCCTTCGCGGATCACGAAGAGGCCGGGCTGCGGCGCGCCGACCTCGCAGAGCGCCTCGCCCGCGGCGGCCTCGATCGGCCGGGCGGCGGCCGCGATCTTCGCACGCACCGCGTCGGGCAGCCGATCCCAGGGGGGCTGGCGCGCGAGAAAGGCGTCGAGGGGCTGCGGCATCGGGGTCTCCGATAAGGGTCGTCCCGCGCCATGCTGGGCGCGGGACGCAAAGGTCGCAAGGGGCGGCGGCTGCGCCGCCCCTCGCCGGGGGTCAGTGGCCGGCGGTCGCCGCCCCCGCGCCACGCGGGATGCGGACGCTTTCGACCAGGTCCTGGATCTCCTGCGGCGGCTCCTGCGTCGCACGGCTGACCATGATCGCCGTGGCGAAGTTCAGCAGCGCGCCCACCGCGCCGAAGGAGGTCGACTTCACGGTGAACAGGAGCGGGTCCGCATCGTCGAAGGAGTTGGTGCCCGGGACGAAGAACCAGCCCTTGTGCAGGAAGATGTAGACCACGGTCACGCCCAGGCCCACGAGCATCCCCGCCACGGCGCCGGTGTTGTTCACCCGCTTGGAGAAGATGCCCATCATCAGCGCCGGGAAGATCGACGCCGCCGCGAGGCCGAAGGCCAGCGCCACGGTCTGCGCCGCGAAGCCCGGCGGGTTGATGCCCAGATAGGTGGCCACGGCGATGGCGGCGGCCATAGCGATCCGCGCGGACAGAAGCTCGCCCTTCTCGGAGATGTTGGGCGCGATGCGGCCCTTCACCAGGTCGTGGCTGACCGCCGATGAGATGGCGAGCAGCAGGCCGGCGGCGGTCGACAGCGCGGCGGCGAGACCACCGGCGGCGACGAGGCCGATCACCCAACCCGGCAGGTTGGCGATCTCGGGGTTGGCGAGAACGAGGATGTCGTTGTTGAAGTTGACGAGCTCGTTGCCCTGCCAGCCGGCAGCGGCGGCGCGTTCCTGCATCTCGGGCGCGGCGTCGTTGTAGTACTGGATCCGGCCGTCGCCGTTCTTGTCTTCCCAGCCCAGAAGGCCGGTCTGCTGCCAGGTGGCCATCCAATCGTAGGCCGGGTCGCTCTCGATCGTCTCGACCGAAACGGCTTCGGCGTTCGTGCCCTGCGGCCAGAACTGCTGGGTGATGTTGAGCCGCGCCATCGCGCCCACGGCGGGGGCCGTCAGGTAGAGCAGCGCGATGAAGACCAGCGTCCAGCCTGCCGACCAGCGCGCGTCGGACACCTTGGGCACGGTGAAGAAGCGCATAATAACATGCGGCAGGCCAGCCGTACCGATCATCAGGCTGAGCGTGAACAGCAGCATGTTGAAGGTGTCGCCGTGATGCTCGGTATAGGCCTTGAAGCCGAGATCGGTGACGATCTGGTCAAGGGTCTGCAGCAGCGGCTCGCCGGAGCCGGTATCGGCGAAGAGGCCGAGCGCCGGGATCGGGTTGCCGGTGAGCTGCAGCGAGATGAAGACCGCCGGGATGGTGTAGGCGGCGATCAGCACGCAGTACTGCGCGACCTGGGTGTAGGTGACGCCCTTCATGCCGCCGAACACCGCATAGGCGAAGACGACGACGGCGCCGATCAGCAGGCCGGTGGTGTTGTCGACCTCGAGGAAGCGGCCAAAGGCCACGCCGACCCCGGTCATCTGGCCGATCACGTAGGTGAGCGAGGCCACCAGCAGGCTGATCACGGCCACGAGCCGCGCGGTCGGGCTGTAGAAGCGGTCACCGATGAATTCGGGCACGGTGAACTTGCCGAACTTGCGCAGATAGGGCGCGAGCAGCAGCGCCAGCAGCACATAGCCGCCGGTCCAGCCCATCAGGTAGGTGGAGTTATCGTAGCCGGTGAAGGCGATCAGGCCCGCCATCGAGATGAAGGAGGCCGCCGACATCCAGTCGGCCGCGGTGGCCATGCCGTTGGTCACGGGATGGACGCCACGCCCGGCGGCGTAGAACTCGGAGGTCGATCCGGCGCGGGCCCAGATCGCGATGCCGATATAGAGCGCGAAGGAGGCGCCGACGAAGATCAGGTTGAGGGTGAACTGGTCCATGGTGCTTATTCCTCCTCGACGCCGTATTGCCGGTCGAGCCGGTTCATCCGCCAGGCGTAGAAGAAGATCAGCGCCAGGAAGACGAGGATCGATCCCTGCTGCGCGAACCAGAAGCCCAGATCGGTGCCGCCGACGCCGATCCAGCTGATCAGCGGCCGCAGGATGATGCCGAAGCCGAATGAAACGGTGGCCCAGATGACGAGGCAGATGGTGATGATCCGCACGTTCGCGGACCAATAGGCCTTGTCATCCTTGGTCATCGTGGTTGGTGGATGTGTCGTGTGATCCGACATGCGGGCTCCTCCCGTCGTTGCATTGATGGCGGCCCTCACGCGTTCCTCCGGCCGCCAGTCTTGGTCGTCGCTCAGGCCGTCTCGTGGCGTCGGACGATCTCCGACAGGGCCTGCGCGATATCGTCGATCGCGCCCATCGCGGGCACGCTTTCGAGCGTGCCGCGGGCGCTGTAATAGTCGATCAGCGGCGCGGTCTCGGCATGGTAGGCCTCGAGCCGCGAGGCCACCGTCTCGGCGGTGTCGTCGGCGCGGCGCTTGAACTCGGTGCCGCCGCAGGCGTCGCAGGTGCCGGGGGTCGCCGGGCGCTTGAAGCTGTCGTGCCAACCCTCGCCGCAGGTGGTGCAAGTGTAGCGGCCCGAGATCCGCTCGACCATCGCCGCGTCATCGACCTCAAGGCTGATCACGGCCGAGACGCGCTGGCCCCGGCGGGCCAGCAGATCGTCGAGCGCCGCCGCCTGCGCCGTGGTGCGCGGAAAGCCGTCGAGGATCACGCCGCGGGCCACGTCCGGCCGGTCGAGCCGGTCGTCGAGGATGGCGATGACGATCTCGTCGGAGACCAGCTGCCCGGCCTCCATCACGGCCTTGGCCCGCCGGCCGGCTTCGCTGCCCTCGGCCACGGCAGCCCGCAGCAGGTCGCCGGTGGAGAGCTGGACGAGGCCGAAGCGCTCCTCGAGCCTGCGGGCCTGGGTGCCCTTCCCGGCCCCCGGGGGGCCGAGCAGGATGAAGGCGGGCGTCTGTGCCGGGGTATCCCTGCCATCCATCGGCCTCACCCCCGGTTCATGCGGTTGTCGATCAGCTCGTCCACCACCGAGGGGTCGGCGAGCGTCGAGGTGTCGCCGAGGCTGCCATGGTCGTTCTCGGCGATCTTGCGCAGGATGCGGCGCATGATCTTGCCCGAGCGGGTCTTGGGCAGGCCGGGCGCCCACTGGATCAGGTCGGGGCTGGCGATCGGGCCGATCTCCTGGCGCACCCACTGACGCAGCTCCTTGCGCAGCTCCTCGCTGGGCTCGACGCCATTCATCAGCGTCACGTAGCAGTAGATCCCCTGCCCCTTGACCTCGTGCGGGTAGCCGACGACCGCGGCCTCGGCGACCTTGGCGTGGGCCACCAGCGCGCTCTCGACCTCGGCGGTGCCCATGCGGTGGCCGGAGACGTTGATCACGTCGTCGACGCGCCCGGTGATCCAGTAGTCGCCATCGGCATCGCGGCGGCAGCCATCGCCGGAGAAATAGTAGCCCGGATATTGCGAGAAATAGGTCTGCTCGAAGCGCTCGTGATCGCCCCAGACCGTGCGCATCTGACCCGGCCAGCTTTCGGCGATGGCGAGCACGCCCTCGGCTTCGGTCTCCTCGATCACCGCACCCGACTGCGGATCGAGCACGACAGGCTGCACCCCGAAGAACGGCTTGGTGGCCGAGCCGGGCTTGGTCGCGGTGGCGCCGGGCAGCGGCGTGATGAGATGACCGCCGGTCTCGGTCTGCCACCAAGTATCGACGATCGGGCAGCGGCCCTTGCCCACCACCTCGTTGTACCAGTTCCAGGCCTCGGGGTTGATCGGCTCGCCGACCGTGCCGAGCAGGCGCAGCGCGCTCAGGTCATGCTTTTCGACCGGCGTGGCGCCGTGGCCCATCAGGGCGCGAATCGCGGTGGGGGCGGTGTAGAACTGGTTGACCTTGTGCTTGGCGCAGACCTCCCAGAAGCGGCCCGCATCCGGCCAGGTCGGCACGCCCTCGAACATCACGGTCGTGGCGCCATTGGCCAGCGGACCGTAGACGATGTAGCTGTGCCCGGTCACCCAACCGACATCGGCGGTGCACCAGTAGACGTCGCCCTCGTGGTAGTCGAAGGTGATCTGGTGCGTCATCGCGGCGTAGAGAAGGTAGCCGCCGGAGCTGTGCACCACGCCCTTGGGCTGCCCGGTAGAGCCGGAGGTGTAGAGGATGAAGAGCGGGTCTTCCGCGTTCATCTCGACCGGTTCGGAATGATCCGCGGCCTCGGCCATCAGCTCGCCATAGTCGAAGTCGCGGCCGTCGACCCAGCTGGTCTGGCCACCGGTGCGGCGAACCACCAGGCATTTCACGCCCTCGTTGCAGTGCAGCAGCGCCTGATCGGTGTTGGTCTTGAGCGCCGTCTTGCGGCCGCCGCGCGGCGTTTCGTCGGCGGTGATGACGAGCTTGGCGTCGCAGCCATTGATCCGCGCACCGAGCGCGTCGGGGGAGAAGCCCGCGAAGACCACCGAATGGATCGCGCCGATCCGCGCGCAGGCGAGCATCGCGTAGGCGGCCTCGGGGATCATCGGCAGGTAGATGACGACGCGGTCGCCCCTGCCCACGCCGAGGCTCTCGAACACGTTGGCGAGCCGGCTGACCTCGCGGTGCAGCTCGCGATAGGTGATGTTCTTGGCCGGATCGGCGGGATCGTCGGGCTCCCAGATGATCGCGGTCTGGTCGGCGCGGGTGGCGAGGTGCCGGTCGATGCAGTTCTGCGCGACGTTGAGCGTGCCGTCCTCGAACCAGTTGATCGCGACCCGGCCCAGCGTGAAGTCAGTGTTCTGGACCCGAGTAAAGGGCTTGATCCAGTCGAGACGCTTGCCCTGCTCGCCCCAGAATCCCTCGGGATCGGTGATGCTCTCGCGATACATCCGCTCATAGGCGTCGGCATCGACATGGGCGCGGCTGCAACGTCCGGCGCGGGCAGATGGGCAGGGCTCGAGAGCCTGGTTTGGGTGTTCATGGCGAACCTCCTCCTCCGGTTCCGATGTGCCGCGGGTCTCCTCCTGAGCCGCCCTCGCGAGGGTGGCGTGATGCGCCGCGGCGCGCGATCTCCTCGTGAAGGGGAATAAGCGAATTTTGAAAAAATGTAGGCAACCCACTCAGGCAGGCGGCCTTTTTTGTAAAAAGATTATCCGTCCATCGCGAAATTCTGTAAATTTCTGCAACTGCACGGATCGTGCTGCACCCGCAAAGGCCTGTGGGCGCAGGGAAGTGAGAAATGTAGTGCCGTTCAACCTGCAGCCGAAATGATGTAAAATCGCTCGCTTTTCTCTGTCCGCCGCTCCAAGTCACGCGGTTGCTGCTGCGTCAACGGGAAACGTGATCGGACAAGCGATTGCCGCGCGGCCATATCGGGACTATTGCCGATGGTTGGCCCGGCGTACCAGGCAGCTTACTCTGGTCCGGCCAAACCGCAGCGAAGCTTCACGGGACAGTCATGAAAACGGACGATTTTCTGAGCGGCCTGGGGCTGGGAGCCTCTTCCCGCATCGACTGGCCCGAGGTCTTTGACAGGCTGCATGAGGGTCTCGTCATCGCCGAGGTGCTGCGCGAGGCGGATGGCAGCCTCAACTGGCGCTATCTGCACGTCAACGACGCCTGGTCGACGCTCACCGGGCTCAGCTCCGAGGGCATCATCGGCAAGAAGGTCACCGAGGTGATTCCCAATGTCGAGCCGCATTGGCTCGAGGATTTCGCCCGCGTCGCCGTCGATCAGCGGTCCCGCAACTTCGTCGGTCCGGTCTCGCAGCTCGGCCGGACCTACGACATCCGGGCCTTTCCCGTCGCCGCCGACCGCTTCGGCCTGCTGTTCCTCGATGTTACCGAGCGCGAGGAGAACGAGGCCCGTCTGAAGCGCCGCACGGAAGATCTCGAGGCGCGGCTCAGGGCGGAGTTTGGCACCCGGGCGCGGATCTGGGAGGTTTCGCCGGAGATTCAGGTCGTGGCGAATTTCGACGGCCATTTCGAGCAGGCGAACCCCGCCGCCATCGCCGCACTGGGGTATTCGCCGGAGGAGCTGCGCCGTACCCCCTTCATGGACCTCGTGCATCCCGATGACCGGGCCAGCACGTCCGCCGCCTTCGACAACGTCAAGCAGGACCAGCCGGTGCTTCGCTTCGAGAACCGCTATCGCCGCGCCGATGGCAGCTATCGCTGGCTGTCATGGGTCTCGGTGCCGCATGACGGCAAGGTCTATGCCACCGCGCGGGACGTCACCGAGGAGAAGCAGCGCGCCGCCGAACTCGAATTGCGCCGCGCCGAGCGGAGCAACCTGTGGTCCGCATCGCGCGACCTGCATGTCATCATGTCGAATAAGGGGTTTTACCTCGAGTTGAGCGATGCCTGGACGCAGCAGCTCGGCTTCCCGCTGGAGACGCTGCAGGGCGCCAGGTATGACGAGTTCGTCGACGACGAGGACAAGTCGCTCGCCCATGAGCACTTCAGGAGGCTGCTCGAGACCGGCCAGCTCGATCATGCCGAGCTGCGCATGCGCGACAGCAGCGGCGCCGCGCGCTGGTTCGGCTGGAGCGCGGTGGTCCGCGGCGACATCATCTTCGCCACCGGCCGAAACCTCGACGAGAAGCGGCGGCAGGACGAGCAGCTTCGGCTCGCCGAGGAGGCGTTGACGCAATCGCGCAAACTCGAGACGCTGGGCCAGCTCACCGGCGGCGTCGCGCATGACTTCAACAACCTCCTCGCGGTCATCCAGTCGAGCCTGAGCCTGCTGCAGTCGCATATCGACTCGTCCAACGCGCGCGCCAACGCAATCCTTCGCAACGCCCAGTCGGGTGCGGAGCGCGGTGCCCGGCTCGTGCAGCACATGCTCGCCTTCGCGCGCAGGCAGGATCTCGCGCCGACGGCTGTCGACCTTTGCGGTCTGGTCGCCGAGATGGATCAGCTGCTGCAGAGCTCGCTGGGCTCGGGCATCGAGGTGCGCCGCCACATCGACGACGACGTGCCACCGGCGCTCGTCGATGCGAACCAATTCGAGATGGCCGTGCTCAACCTCGTGGTCAACGCGCGCGACGCGATGGATGGCCGGGGCGTGCTGACCGTCTGCTGCGAGGCGGTTGATTGCGGCGGCGATCCCGAATTGCTGCCCGGCCGTTATGTCCGCTTGACCGTGACGGATGACGGGCCGGGCATGGATGCGGCCACGCTGGCGCAGGCGACCGAGCCGTTCTTTACCACCAAGGGCGTCGGCAAGGGCACCGGTCTCGGGCTGAGCATGGTGCACGGGCTCGCGCGGCAGTCGGGCGGCGCATTCCGCCTGCACAGCGCGCCCGGTCGTGGCACTACGGCGGAGATCCTGCTGCCGGTGGCGGCATCGGGCATGGCGGCCGAGGCCGCGCCTGCCCCCGCCGCGACGCCCCTGCCCGACCACGGCCCGCGACCGATGAAGATCCTCGCCGTGGATGACGATTTCCTGGTGCTGATGGGTACGGTCGGCATGCTCGAAGAGCTGGGGCACGAGGTGTTGCAGGCGAGCCGTGGCGACGAGGCGCTGGCGATCTTCGAGGCCGAGCGGGATATCGACCTCGTGCTGACCGACCAGGCCATGCCGGGCATGACCGGGGCCCGGCTCGCCGAGGCCATTCGAGCAAAGCGTCCTGACATGCCGATCATCCTGTGCACCGGCTATGGGGAGCTGCCGGAGGGGAGCGAGCCCTTCGTCACCAGCCGGCTCGGCAAGCCCTTCTCCGACCGCCAGCTCGCGGATGCGATCACCCGGGCCGCGCACCCGGCCGGCTGATCCTGCCGGGCTATGGGCTATTCGCGCGGCGCGTCCTTGCTCAGCAGGTCGTCCTCCTGCGCGCGCTCGGCCCGGACCATGGAGATGAGCGCCTTTTCCTCGGATTGGCGAAAGACGGCGGCTTCGGCCTCGGGTCGCGCCTCGGCCCGGCGCGGCGTGGTCCTCTCGCGCTCCTGCGGCGCGGCCGGGACCCCCGCCCCTTCGAGCCGGATGCGATAGGTGGTGTCGGGGATCGACACGCCCGCCGCCTCGATCGCGCCCTTCACTAGCCGGATCGCGTCGCCACGCGCGGTGGCGAAGCCGGTAACGTTCTGGTCGATCCAGGCGCTGGAGCGCAGGATGGCGCCTGCCTCGGTCACGTCCTCGATCCAGACCAGCGGCGCCGGTTCGGCCAGCACGAAGGGCAGCCCGGCCAAGGTCTCCTGCGCGAGGATACGCGTCGCCTCGAGATCGGCGTCGGGGTCGATGCCGATGTCGAAGCTAAAGCGCCGCTCGGGGTTGCGGGTGTAGTTGATCATCCGGCTCTTGAAGACCACGGCGTTCGGGATGCGGATGTGGTTGCCGTCGAGCGACAGCAGGATCGTCGCGCGCGAGGTCAGCCGGATCACCCGCCCGGTGTCCCCCTCGATCTCGACGAGGTCGTTGGGCTGGAAGGGTTGGCGCAGGCTGAGCATGATCGAGGCGACGAAGTTCTCGACCGTGTCGCGCACGGCGAAACCGATGGCGAGACCGACGAGGCCCGCCGCGCCGAGGATGGTGCCCAGAAGCGCCGCCGCCCCCGCGATGTCGAGCGCCACGACCACGCCGGCGATGCCCATCACCACCCGCACCGCCTGCCGGTAGAGCCCGGCGATGAAGGCGTTCGGCGCCAGCCGGTCCCAGAACCGCGCGCGTGCCAGCAGAAAGCCGAGCCCCATCACGGCCGCGAAGACCGCCAAGGCCAGCAGCAACAAGGGGAGCCGCCCCACCGCCTGCTCGATCCGGGTGCGAAAGCGTTCGAAGGCGGGGTTCAGCTGCTCGGCGATCTCGCCCGTCGCCTCGATATCGTTGCGCACCGCCACCACGCCGTCGAGCCGCTCCGCGATCGCGGCGATCTCTTCGCTGTCGGCCTCCTCGGCCACCTCGCCGCTGAGCCGGACGACCCCGGCCTGCACGCCCACGCCGATGCCATCGCGCCCCAGCGCCTCGAGGATCGCGCCGAGCCGCGCGGCGATCTCATCGTCGGGGCGGAGATCCTCCACGGCGATAGGGGGCGGCGGCGCCGGGTCGGGCGCCTCCTGCGCAAGAAGCGGGGTCAGCGATGTCAGTGCGAGCGCGAGGCCGAGGAGGATGAATCTGGACATGCCGCAGAGCTAGGGCCGCCCCGCCCGGCGCCCATCCCCGCCTCGGGAAACGGTGCGATGAATTCCACGGCGTAGTCTCGGCAGGCCCTCATGACGGTGGCTTCGTCCACCGGCTCGTCGGGGCCTTCGCCCGGGCCGCACGGCGGGCGCGCGATCGCGCGGTAGAACTCGCCATGGCGCGGCGTGGTCAGCAAAAGGTAGCGCGCGGTCTCGCTTTCGACCCGGAAGCCGTGAACCGTGCCGGGCGCGAAATGGGCGAAGGCGCCCGGACCGGCAATGTGGCAAGGCAGGGCGTCGATATAGACGCTGAGTTCGCCCTCGATGACGTAGAGCGACTCGACGTCCTCCGCATGCCGGTGCAGCGGCACGGTCTCGCCGCGTGACGCGGTCTCGTCGATCATCGCATAGGCGCCGCCGGTCATCCCTCCGGTCGCGAGGAAATGAGTGCGCGTTTGGCCCGAGCGCCGCAACTCCGCAGCGCCGGGTTCGAGGAAATATGGATATGTCCCGTAGATCTCTTCAGCCGTGACGGACATGGCGGTCCCTCCCCGCTAAGGCCCTTCGGAACGGCGGAAAGCCGGCACGCATCGGGCCAGGTTCCGGGGTACAGCATAGCACGGCGTCCGGCACGGGACCCAATGCAATTGCGGTCGGCCGGCGCGGGTTGGCCGATTATGGCCGGTCCCGGCAGCTGCGGTTATCGAGATGCAGCCACGGCTTTCTCGGAGTACTGCCGCGTTGCCGGGCCGTCCGGGCAGATAAGCGCGCCTGCCGAAACCAGCCGTTCGATCCGCGCGGCGTCGTAGCCCAGCTCGGCCAGCACCTCGCGGCCATGCTGGCCCAGCAGAGGTGCCGGGCGGGCGGCGGGGGGTGTCTCGCCGGAATACTTGACCGGGTGGCCGATCCCCTTGACCCGGCCGGCGCGCGGGTGGTCGGTCTCGACGATCATGTCGCGCGCCAGCGTCTGCGGGTCCGACTGCATCTCGGGGATGGTCAGCACCGGCCCGGCGGGCAGCCCGGCAGCCTCCATCCGCGCCAGCCAGTCGGCGGTGTCTCGGGCGCGCAGATGGCCGTTCAGGATCTCGACCAGCGCGGGGAGGTTCTGCATCCGGTCGCGGTTCGAGCCGAAGCGCGGATCGGCGTCGAGCTCGGGTGCCTCGATCACCTGCAGCAGCCGCAGCCAGTTCTGCTGGTTGGCGGCGCCGACATTGATCCATCCGTCGCGGGTTTCGAAGGCCTGGTAGGGCGCGTTCAGCGGATGCGCGGAGCCCACCGGCCCCGGCGTCTCGCCGGTGGCGAAGGCGATGGCGCTCTGCCAGTAGGTCAGCGTGATCCCGGCCTCGAAGAGCGAGGTGTCGACCTTCTGCCCCTGCCCGGTTTCGCGCGCCTTGGCATAGGCCGCGCAGCAGCCCATCGCGGCGAGCAGGCCCGCGGTGATGTCGGTGATCGGCGCGCCGGGCTTGACCGGCGGGCGGCCCGGCCCCTCGCCGGTGATCGACATCAGCCCCGACATGCCCTGCGCGATGAGGTCGAAGCCGCCCCGCGAAGCGTAAGGGCCGGTGCGGCCGAAGCCCGAGATCTCGCAATAGACGAGGCGCGGGTTGATCGCGCGCAGGCTGTCATAGCCGAGGCCCAGCTTTTCCATCGTGCCAAGGCGATAGTTCTCGATCACCACGTCGGCCTCGGCCAGCAGGTCGCGCAGCGCCTGCACCGCCTCGGGCTGCTTGAGGTCGAGCGCGATGCCCCGCTTGTTGCGGTTCATCATCAGATAGGCGGCGCTCTCGCCCTCGATCTCGGGCGGCACGAAGCGGCGGCTGTCGTCGCCGCTGGGCTTCTCGACCTTGATCACGTCGGCGCCCATGTCGGCCAGCATCAGCCCGCAGGCCGGCCCGGCCATGATGTGGGCGAGCTCCACCACCTTCATGCCCGCCAAGGGTCCGCTGCCGCTCATCTGCCCCTCCAGTCCGGCTTGCGCTTGGCGAGGAAGGCTTCCATCCCGTGGCGGAAATCCTCGCTCATGTAGCATATCTCGATCAGGTCGGCGTCCTCCACCGCGCGCGCCTCGCGATTGCGCCGCATCGCCTCCTTGGTGGCGCGCAGCGTCAGCGGCGCCATGCCCGCCAGCGTCTCGGCGATCTCGTCCGCGCGTGCCATCAGTGCCGCCTCGTCGGGTAGCACTTCGGAGACCAGCCCAATGGCGCGGGCCTCCTCGGCCTCGATCAGCCGCGCGGTGAAGATGATCTCACGCAGCCGTCCCGCGCCCAAGAGCTCCGTGAGCCGCGCAAGGTTGGCGGCGGAGAGGCAGTTGCCCAGCGTCCGCGCGATCGGGAAACCGAAACGCAGATTGACCGCCGCGATCCGCAGGTCGCAGGCCGCCGCGATCGCCGCCCCGCCTCCGGTGCAGGCACCGTTCAGTGCAGCCAGGGTGGGCAGCGGGCAGCTCTCGACCGTGCCCAGCACCTCGGCGATCCGGGCCTCGTAGCCATGCGCGTCCCCGGCCGTCTCGAAGCCGCGGAACTGGGTCATGTCGGTGCCCGCCGCGAAGGCGCGGCCGCCCGCGCCCGAGATCACCACCGCGCGCAGCGATCCGTCGGTGGGCACGTTGGCGCAGGCGTCGGCCAGCGCCTCGTACATGCCGAAGGTGAGCGCGTTGCGCGCATCGGGACGGTTGAAGATGATGTGGAGCGTCGCGCCGCGACGCTCCGTGATCAGCTCATCGGTCATCGGTAGAAATACTCCACGAGGAACAGCGGCACCGCGGGCACGTAGGTGCACAGCATCAGGACCGCAAGCAGCACCGCCACGAAGTAGACATTGACCTTCGAGACCTCCCAGATGTTGGCCCGCGCCACCGCGCAGCTGGTGATCAGCACCGAGGCCACGGGCGGCGTCTGCTGGCCGATGGCGAGGTTGAGCGTCACGACGAGGCCGAAATGCACCGGGTCGATGCCGGCCTGCTGGATCAGCGGGATCACGATCGGCACCACGAGGATGATCGCCGCCGCCGAGTGCAGGAAGAAGCCGATCACCAAGAAGAAGACGTTGAGGATCAGCAGGATCGCCCATTGCGCGCTGGTGATCGACAGGATGCCCTCGGCCAGCTGCTGCGGGATCTGCGCCCTGGTGAGAAAGCCGCCCATCAGCACCGAGGCCGCGACCAAGAGCATCACTACCGCCGTCTGCATGCCGCCGTCGAGCATCGCCTGCCGCAGATGCTTGAGGTCGACCTTGCGATACCAGGCCGAAACCACCAGCGCCGCGATCACCGCGAGGCCCGCCGCCTCGGTGGCGGTGACGTAGCCGCCGAAGATGCCGCCCAGGATCACCACCGGCAGCGCGAAGGCCGGCAGCGCGTCGATGAAGGTGGCCTTGAGGCGGGGGATGTTGAAGGCTTCCTCGGTCGGCAGGTTGTAGCGCCGCGCGAACCAGTAGGCGACGCCCATCAACCCGGCCGCGCCGAGCACGCCGGGCACCAGCCCCGCGACGAAGAGCTGCTCGACCGAGGTGTTGGCCGAGGCCGCGTAGAGGATCATCGGGATCGATGGCGGGATGATGATCGCCAGCGAGGCCGAGGACGAGGTCACCGCCGCCGAGAGCGCGCCGGAATAGCCGCGCTTCTTCATCTGCGGGATCAGGATCGAGCCCATCGCCGCCACGTCGGCCACCGCCGAGCCGGAGATCTCGGCAAAGAACAGCGACACGCCGATATTGACCATGGCGAGGCCGCCCCGGACGAAGCCGATCAGCGCCGAGACGAAGTTGATCAGCCGGTCGGTGATGCCGCCTGCGTTCATGATCGCGCCGGCGAGCACGAACATCGGGATCGCGATGAGCGAGAACTTGGTCGCGCCGCCATACATGTCGAGCGCGATCGCCGCGAGCGAGTTAACGCCTTCGGTGGCCAGGAGGCCGATCACCCCTGCCATGGCCAGCGCCACGGCGATCGGCACGTTGATGCAGATCAGCACCACCAGCGCCACGAAGATCAACAGCATCAGCATCAGCGGACCTCCCCGATCACGTGGCCGGCGCTGCGGCTCATCTCGGTATCGACCTCCTCCACGATCTCGGCATGTTCGAGCGAGATGCCGCGCGCGGTCTTGGACCAGTAATCCGGCAGGCTCAGCAGCTGGCCGAGGATGAACAGCAGCGCGCCGATCGGGATCACCGACTGGGTGAACTGCACCGGTACCCAGGTCAGCGAGACGAGATAGGAGCCTTCGAGGATCGCCAGCACCTGGAACCCGGCCAAGGCCATCAGCGCGAAGAAGGTCAGCACCACCGCCTCTCCCAGCAGCAGCGCCGCCAGCCGCCAGCGCAGCGGCAGCGCCAGCAGTACCGTGTCGAAGCCGATATGCCTCCGCTTCAGAGCCGCCAGCGCCGAGCCATAATAGGTGATCCAGGCCAACATGATCGCGGCGACCTCGTCGTACCACGAGAAGCTCTCGCCGAGCAGGCGGGCTATCACGGCGACGATGACCACGACGGTCAGCGTCACCATCAGCGCCACCATGATCCATTCGAGCAGCAGCGCCATCACGGCGGATATCCGGTTGAAACTATGCATGGCCCTTGGGGTCCTCGCGGCCTGTGAGGGAGTGTGGCGGGGCGGATGCCCGGCGCCGGTCAAAGCTGGCTGTGTCATCGCTCGCTCGCTGGATGGGCTGCTCCCGACCCGCCGGGCGCGGGACGGGCGAGGCGGATGCGACGGGGCGCCGCCCTGTCGGACGGCGCCCCGGTCCCGCTCAGCTCGATCCGCCGAGCGCGAGCACCTTGTCGATCAGATCGCCACCGCCATCGACCTCCGCGGCGAAGGCGTCGTAGACCGGGCGCGAGGCGGCGATGAAGGCGTCCTTGTCGGCCTCGTTCACCTCGACGCCTGCGGCCTTGATCTCCTCCAGCAGGTCGACTTCGAGCTGGGCCGCGTGCTCATAGGTGAAATCCTGGGTCTGGCTGGCGCAGTCCTTGAGCGTCGCCTGCATCTCCTCGGGCAGCCCGTCGAAATGCTTCTTGGAGGCGAGGATGTAGGCCGGCGTGTAGACGTGGCCGGTGATCGAGAGGTAGTCCTGCACCTCCTGGAACTTGGCCGAGGCGATCTGCGCGTAGGGGTTTTCCTGGCCGTCGATTACGCCGGTCTGCAGCGCGGTGAATACGTCCGAGAAGGACATCGGCGTCGGGTTGGCGCCGTATTGCTGGAACATCTTCACCCGCCAGCTGCCGTTCGGGGTCCGCAGCTTCACCCCGTCGAGATCGGCCGGCACGTTGATCGGGCGCAGGTTGTTGGTGATGTGGCGGAAGCCGTTCTCGGCGAGGCCGACGATGGTGTAGCCCTTGTCGTTGGCGGCTTCCTCGAAGACGTCCATCATCTCGGCCTGGACCCGGCGCATGTGGTCGCGGTCCTTGATGATGTAGGGCATCTCGAACACGCCGAAGCGGTCATCGACCGAGGACATCACCGAGGAGGGCAGCGCGAACTGCACCTGCCCGAGCTTTAGCTTCTGCAGCATCTCCTGGTCGTTGCCGAGTTGCGAGGAGCCGAAGGTCTGCACCTCCGCCGCCTCGCCGAGGGCCGCGTTGGCGCATTCGGCGAAATGCTCGGCGGTCGCCTCGAAGAGCGAGCCGGGATTGCCGACATGGCCGAAGCGCAGCGTCATGTCGGCGGCCGCGGCCTGCCCGGCGATCAGCGCCGAGATCGCCGCGGTCGCGAGAATCTTTATGGTCATCTTGTCGTCCTCCCTGGTGAATCTTCCGACATGCGGCGGAGCGACCGGCCTTTTCCGGCTCTGTCCGCCCCGCAGCCTCCTCTCCCTTCCCGTGTCCGCTGCCACCGCCTCCACCGGGCCGCGGGCACGGGGCGCCTATTCGGCGGCGGCCCGTTGCGCGGGCCGGCCGCCGCCGAGCACCTCCATCGCCGCCTGCACGCCGCCCTTGCGATGCGGCACGCCCGCATCGCCAAGCGCCATCTCCACCCCCGAAAGGGTGCCGCAGAGCATGAGATCGTTGAAATCGCCAAGATGACCGATGCGGAACACCCGGTCGGCCACCTTGCTCAGCCCGTTGCCGAAGGAGATGTCGTAATTCTCGAGCGCCACGGCGCGGAAGCCGTCGGCGGAATGGCCATCGGGCAGCATCACCGCGGTCAGCACGCCCGAATAGTCCTCGGGCCGGGCGCAGAGCACCTCGAGTCCCCAAGCCTGCACAGCGGCACGCGTCGCCGCGCCATGGCGGGCATGGCGCGCGAAGACGTTCTCCAGCCCCTCCTCCCTAAGCATGGCGATCGCCTCGTTCAGGCCGTAGAGCAGGTTGGTCGCGGGGGTGTAGGGGAAGTAGCCCCTGTCGTTCGGCCCCAACATCTCGTCCCAAGCCCAGTAGGACCGGGTGAGACCCGCCTTGCGCGAAGCGGCGATGGCCTTTTCGCTGACCGCGTTGAAGGACAGTCCCGGCGGCAGCATCAGCCCCTTCTGCGAGCCGGAGACGGCGACGTCGACGTCCCATTCGTCGTGGCGGTAATCGATCGAGCCGAGCCCCGAGATCGTGTCGACCATGAACAGCGCCGGGTGTCCGGCGGCATCGATGGCGCGGCGGATCGCGGCGATGGGCGAGACCGATCCGGTCGAGGTCTCGTTGTGGACCACGCAGACCGCCTTGATCTCGTGGGATCTGTCCTCGCGCAGCCGCGCCTCGATCGCCTCCGGATCGGCGCCGCGGCGCCAGTCGCCCTCGATGAATATGGGCTTCAGGCCGAGACGCTCGGCCAGCGCCTTCCACAGCGTCGCGAAATGGCCGGTCTCGTACATCAGCACCGTGTCGCCGGGCGACAGCGTGTTGACCAGCGCGGCCTCCCAGGCGCCGGTGCCCGAGGAGGGGTAGATGATCACCCGGCGCTCGGTTTTGAACACCCATTTCGCGCCTTCGAGCGCGGCGCGCCCGACATCGGCGAAGGCGGGACCGCGATGGTCCATGGTCGGGTAGTCCATGGCCCGCAGGATACGATCGGGCACGTTCGAAGGCCCGGGGATCTGTAGGAAATGACGGCCAGCAGGCATGGAGAGAGCTCCCTTGAGGTGCGGCCCGATCGCTCGGCGACCCAGCGTTTCGGGTCCGGGCCAGTCGGTTGACTTAGAGTGAATTCTGAATTCATAATTCGAGTCAAGAACGAATATGACCGTAGTGGCCAGGGGATCGACAGGATGCTGCGCGAGGGACTGAGACGCCAGCTGGCCCGGGATTTCGAGGGCGAGCTGCTCTTCGACGCCTTCTCGCGTGGGCGCTACGCGACCGACGCCTCGCATTACCAGATCATGCCGGCCGGGGTGGCGGTGCCCCGAAGCGCCACCGACGTGGCCCGCGCCCTCGACGCGGCGCGCGAGGACGGGCTGCCCGTCACCATGCGCGGCGGCGGTACCTCGCAATGCGGACAGACGATCAACACCGGGCTGATCCTCGACTGCTCGGAGTATTTCAACCGGATCCTCGATCTCGACGTCGCGGGGCACCGTGCGGTGGTTGAGCCGGGCATCGTACTCGACGAGCTGAACCGTCAGCTCAAGCCACACGGGCTATGGTTTCCCGTCGATGTCTCGACCGCCTCGCGCGCCACCATCGGCGGCATGGTTGGCAACAATTCCTGCGGCGCGCGTTCGCTGCGCTATGGCACCACCCGCGACAACGTCATCTCGATCCGCGGTCTGCTCGCCGACGGGACCGAGTTCGATTTCGGGCCCAGCACGGGCAACCGCGTGCCCGAAGCGCTGATGCAGCGGCTCTCGGGCCTCGGTGCGCGCGAGGCGGAAGAGATCGCGCGCCGCTTTCCCAAGGTGCAGCGCCGGGTCGGCGGCTACAACATCGACGCGTTGGTCCCGAACGGGCACCCGGTCAACCTCGCCCATCTGCTGGTCGGCTCTGAGGGCACCCTCGCCGTTTCGACCGCGATCGAGATCCGGCTCTCCCCCCTGCCCGCCCAGCAGAAGGTGCAGGGCGTCTGCCATTTCCCGACCTTCCGCGCGGCGATGGAGGCGGCGCAGCACCTGGTCCGGCTCGACCCCACCCAGGTCGAGCTGGTCGACCGCACCATGCTCGGCCTCGCGCGTGACATCCCGGCCTTCGTGCCGACGCTCGACGCCTTCGTGAAGGGCGACCCGGCGGCGCTGCTCTTCGTCGAGTTCGACGACCCCGAGACCAACGCGGAGCGGATGAGCCAACTGCACGACACCATGTCGGATCTGGGCTACGGCTTCGGCCGCGGCGGGGCGCATGAGGGCGGCGTGGTCGAGGTCTGGGACCCCGGTCTGATGGCCGACATCGGCGAGCTACGCAAATCCGGCCTCAACATCATGATGTCGATGAAGCAGGCCGGAAAACCCGTCTCCTTCGTCGAGGACGCGGCGGTGCCGCTCGAGCATCTTGCCGACTATACAGACCGGCTCACCGAGGTGTTCCGCAAACACGGCACCGAGGGCACCTGGTACGCGCATGCCTCGGAGGGCTGCCTGCATGTCCGTCCGGTGCTGAACCTGCGGCTGGAAAAGGACGTGAAGGCGATGCGCGCGATCGCCGAGGAAGCCTTCGACATGGTGCGCGAGTACAAGGGATCGCATTCCGGGGAGCATGGCGATGGCATCGTGCGCTCGGAATTCCACGAGAAGATGTTCGGCCCCCGCATGGTGCGCGCCTTCGAGGAGGTGAAGGAGGCCTTCGACCCGGATCGCCGCCTGAACCCGAACAAGATCGTCGAGCCGCCGCGCATGGATGACCGCTCGCTGCTGCGCTACCCTGAGGGCTACCGATTCGACGATCTCGACACCGGTTTCGACTGGTCGGCCTGGTCCGGCGCCTCGGGCGGGCTGCAGGGCGCGGTCGAGATGTGCAACAACAACGGCGCCTGCCGCAAGCTGCAGGGCGGCGTGATGTGCCCGAGCTATCGCGTGACGCGCAACGAAAAGGACGTCACCCGCGGCCGCGCCAACACGCTCCGGCTGGCACTGTCGGGCAAGCTCGGCCGCGACGCGCTGTTCTCCGAGGAGATGGCCGAGACGATGAAGCTCTGCGTCGGCTGCAAGGCCTGCCAGCGCGAATGCCCGACCGGCGTCGACATGGCCAGGATGAAGACGGAGGTGCTGCATCAGCGCGGCCAGAAGCTGGGCTTTTCGCTCAAGGATCGGCTGATCGCGGGCCTGCCGCGCCATGCCCGCATCGCCGCCCATGCCGGCCCGCTCTTCGCGCTGCGCGAGCGGGTGCCGGCGGTAGCGCGATTGGCCGAGCGGATCACCGGCATTTCGGCACGTCGCAGCCTGCCGCGCTTCCGCCGCGATGCCTTCCACGAGACCGAGATCGCCGCCGCGACGCAAGGCGATGCCGGAGAGGTCGTGCTCTTCGCCGATACCTTCAGCCGCTGGATGGAGCCCGAGATCCCGCGCGCAGCGCTCAGGGTATTGGCCCGCGCCGGCTATACCGTGCATTCGGCGGTGCCCGAAGGGGGACGGCCGCTGTGCTGCGGCCGCACCTATCTGGCAGCCGGGATGATCGACCGCGCCCGCGAAGAGGCGCGTCGCACGCTAGCGGCGCTCCTGCCACATGTCGAAGCCGGACGTCCGGTGATCGGGCTCGAGCCATCCTGCCTGCTGACATTGCGCGACGAGTTCCGGGCGCTGCTGCCCGGCGAGGAGGCCGAGCGCCTGGCCAAGGGCGCGCTGCTCTTCGAAGAGTTCGTGGCGCGCGAGACCGCGGCGGGGCGGATGAAGCTGCGCTTTGATGCCGCCGCGACCAAGGCGCATGTGCATGGTCACTGCCACCAGAAGGCGGCGGGCGCGATGGGCGAGATGACCCGTGCGCTGGCCGCGATTCCCGGTCTCGACGCCGAAATGATACAATCCTCCTGCTGCGGCATGGCCGGCGCCTTTGGCTACGGCGCGGACACCATCGACGTCTCGCTCGCCATGGGCGAGGCGGATCTGCTGCCCGCGGTGCGCCGTGCCGCGCCCGAGGCGCTGATCATTGCCAATGGCACGTCCTGCAGGCATCAGATCGCCGACGGCACGGGGCGGCGCGCGCTGCACATCGCCGAGGTTTTCGATCGGATGACCTCGGACGCGGAAGGAGATCGGCATGAGAGCGAACCCGCAGCTTCCTGATCCCGAGGAAATGCTGACCCGGCCCGCGCTCGCCGTGCAGGTGGCCGACGCGCTGCGCAGGCTGATCTTCGAGGGCGAGCTGAAGGGCGGCGAGAAGATCCGCGAGAAGGAGCTGACCGAGCGGTTCGGCGTCTCGCGCACCCCGCTGCGCGAGGCGATGAAGATCCTCGCCGCGGAGGGGCTCATCGACCTGATCCCGAACCGTGGCGCGGTGGTGGCACGGCGCAGCGACGACGAGCTGGCCGATGCCTTCCCGATCCTCGCAGCACTCGAGGGACTCGCGGGCGAGCGGGCCGCCGAGCGTGCGAGCGCAGATGAGATTGCCGAGATCACCCGGCTGACCGCGGCCCTGCGCGCGGCGGTGGAGGCCGGTGATCGGCCGCGCTATTTCGAGATCAACCAGCGGATCCATGCCGCGATCCTCGCCGCCAGCCGCAACGAGACGCTGGCCCGCACCCACGCCACCGTCGCCGGCCAGATCCACCGCGCGCGCTACCAGGCCAACCTGACCCGCAGCCGCTGGGAAAAGGCCTTGGCCGAGCATGAGCGCATTGCGGTGGCGCTGGAGGCGCGCGACGGCGCGAAGCTGGGAAAGCTGCTGCACGACCACATGATGGCCAAGCTCGCCGCGATCCTCGAAGCGCGCCGCAGCGGAACTGCGGGTTGAGCGAGAGGCTTGACCCCAGCCCCAGCGTAGCGACCGTCGCTTCGAACTGCCAAGCAAGGGTGGTCGATGACCAGCTCAGACCAATGCGAGCGCCCCAGTCAGTCGGGCAGCCGATAGGTAACGACGACCGGAAAGTGATCGGACGCCATGGCCGCCGGCTCAAAGGTGGCAATGTATGAGTCGACCACCTCCCAGCCATCTGTGTTTCGAGAGACGATGTGGTCGACCACGATTGGGCCGTCCGTGGACGTGGTGCTGCCATCCACAGGACTGTCGACCCGCCACCCCATGCTGTCCAAGGTCATCATGGTGTCGATATTGCGTGCGTCATCGGCGTGGACCGAGGCGTTGAAATCCCCCGCAATGATCGACGGGAGACCAATCTCCATGGCGGCATCGATCTTCTCGATCGAGTCGATCTGAAACGTGCTGCCGTCCTTTTTGACCTTGTTCTTCTGGGTCAGGTGGGTCGTGGCGAACAAGATCTTCCTGTCGTCTTCGAAGCGGAACCAAGTAATGCCAGCGGAACGCGCGCCATCCCCTCGTCGCGAACCCGGCAAAGCCAGGATCCAATGATCAACTACGTCCAGAAGATCGTCATTGAACAGAACGCCATTGCCGTAAAAGCCCCCTTCGTAAGCGATCGCAGGGGCATCCAGATGCCGCCACCTAGCCCCTGTGCCCTCGGAGATCATTTCAGCAAGGCGCGCAGTTTGATCCTCGAAGCCGGTGCGGCGGTTGGCAAGGTCAACTTCTTGGAGCGCAATGATGTCGGCGTCGAGAGAAGCGAGGAGTGCGGCTTGCCGAGACAGATCCACCACGCCGTCCACACCTCGGCCATGCTTCATGTTGTAACTGACGACAGTAAGTTCCTCGGCTTCCGCGAAGGACGCGGAGGCGATGGCGCCGAGGATGAGAAGATATCTGAGCGGCATGGCAGGAGTCCTTAACAACGGCTGGTGGTCGGGGGATCGAGCACAATCCCGTGGTTTGGCTTAGAGGAAATCGGCATGATATCAGGCAATTGCCTGTCATGATCTCAGGCTGTGCTCCAGTTGAAGCATCCCGCCGGGACGCCGGTTCCGCTGACCAGAAGCGCACCGTGGCGAAACAGCTGCCAGCGGCGCTCGGGAGGGATGTCCAGCACCGCCACGCTCATCGCAGGATCGGCCCAAACGAGGCGGGCCCCGAGCTTTTTCAGAGCTACTTCAATCTCTTCTGGCGCGAAGTTCGCGCGAAACACCACGGTAGTGAAGGGCTGATCCGATGGCGAACGAAGGGCCCAGCCACCCCCGCTGACGCCAAGGAGCGTCAGGAAGATTAACATGGCAGTCGCCCGTCTTTGCGGCGGGCCGCCGTTTCGCCCCAGCATCCACCCGATCGCCAAGGGCAGCAATCCGAAGGCGACGAACCAGGAAATGTCCCACAACATAGGCACTTCGCTGTCGATCTTAATGCGATGGATGCCGAGTAGCCAATGCGACAAGACGCTGTCGAGGATATGCCAGAGGCCGAAACCTGCGATCAGGGCGCCGAGCAGCACACGGCCCTGCATCGCAGCCTGCCGCAGATGCTCGCGCCACAGGCCCCGAAGGCCGATCCCGGCAAGAAGATACATCAGAACATGAAAGTAGCCGTCCCAAAGCACCTGTGCGCGGAGGTCGGTCACCCCTGGGACGAGGCTGAGAAGGTGGTGCCATTGCAGGATCTGGTGCAGGAGGATGCCGTCGAAGAACCCGCCAAGGGCAATGCCCAGCAACAGGCCATAGCGGGTCCAGCGCGTCTTCCACATGGTGATGGTCCTCCTGCCATCCGAACCGCTTTGCTGCCAGCGGGTTCCGACACGCTGTTTGCCCACATCCGACCGTGCGGCCTGGAAGCAGGGACCTGCGTAGATCCGAGAATGTCGCCTGAAGGCAACTGCCCGCCAAGCTGGCCATAATCTTAGGAAGCGCGGGTTCTCATGGATGCCTTCAGCGTGCCGAGGAACGGTTCGCGGAGATCTGGCTCGACTAGGGTATACACCCTGCAGATCGTGGAATAGTCGACAGACAGGGGGACCGACGCGGGAAGCCCGACAGGACATGGTGGCGCGACAGCTCGCGGCGCGCGGGATCAAGGATGCAGCGGTGCTGCGCGCCATGGGCGAGGTGCCGCGCGAGGCCTTCGTTCCCCCCCAACAGCGCGGCTTTGCCTATGCCGATCAGCCGCTGCCGATCGGGTCGGGACAGACCATCTCCCAGCCATGGATCGTTGCCCGAATGATCGAGGCCGTCGGGATCGGACCGGGCAGCCGGGTGCTCGAGATCGGCGCCGGATCGGGCTATGCGGCGGCGGTGATGGCGCAGATGGGCGCGCGCGTGCTCGCCATCGAGCGCGACGCGACGCTGGCCGACACGGCGCGCGACCGCCTTCGCGAACTTGGATACGAGGTGGAACTGTGCTGCGCCGATGGCAGCGGCGGCGCGCCGGGATCCGCCCCTTTCGATGCGATCATCGTTTCCGCCGCCGGGCCTCGCCTGCCCGACCCGCTGCGACGCCAGCTGGCGCCGGGCGGGCGGCTGATCATGCCGGTCGGCAGCCAGTGGGCACAGCGCCTGCTGCGGCTGACCGCGCCCCGTCCCGGCGATCCAGATGCCGATCCCGAGGATCTTGGCGGTGTTCGTTTCGTGCCATTGCTTGGCGCGGAGGGGTGGGACTTTCCGTAGGTTGCGCAGCGCAGGCAGCTGAGAGCCTGCTGGAGGGCCGTCGCTTCCCCACCCGTCCATAGGCAGGGCATGCCCGCCAATCCAGCAAGCGAAGCGGACCCGTCTGCCGCGGTCGCGCCGGAAACAGGACCGTTCGGTGCGCACGCCGGAACAAAGCTTTGGGCGAACGCATCTGAAGCTGTAGCGTCAAACCGAGCTGCTTACGCGCTGGTTTCGGCGCCAGCGTTCTCCCGCAGCGCCGAAAGCGGGCAGCGCAGTTCCCAGGTCAGCCCTTCGGGCGCGTAGCGGATGCTCACCTGCCCCGACATCGACGAGGCGGTGAGCTGATCGAGCACGGTGGTGCCGAAGCCGGTCCGGTCGGGCGCCGTGACGGGGGGGCCGTCACTCTCCCGCCAGCTCATGCAAAAGCTTTCGGCCTCGACCGCCCATGAGATCTCGACCCGCCCGGCCTCGTTGCTGAGGCTGCCGTATTTCGCGGCGTTGGTCGCCAGCTCATGCAGCGCCATGCCCAGCGTCTGCGCCGCGGCGGGCGGCACCATGACGCTCGGGCCGGAGGTCTCGACCCGGTGGCCGACCGCTTCGAAATGCTGGAGCTGGCCGCGCACGAGGTCGATCAGCTCGACGCGCTGCCACTGGTTGTTGACGAGGATGTCCTGGTTCGCCGCCAGCGCCTGCAGCCGCCGGCCGAAGGTTTCGGCGAAATGCTGCGGCGTGCGCGCCGCCGTCTGGCGCGCGATCACCTGGACGATCGCCAAGAGGTTCTTGCTGCGGTGGCTGACCTCGCGCATCAGCATCTGGCGCACCGCCTCCGAGCGCTTGCGCTCGGTGATGTCCTGAATGACCTTGATAAGGTAGTCGATCCGACCGTCCGGTCGGCGGACGCAGCTCACCGTGGTATGGCCCCAGACCGCGTGGCCTTCTTTGTGGAGATAGCGCTTCTCGAGATCGTATTCATCGGCCTTGCCGGAGACGAGCCGGTCCCAAGCCGCGTCGCCCATGGCGCGGTCCGCGGGATGGGTGAACTCCTCGAGACGGTGATCCTCCATCTCCGCGACCTCGCGGCCGAGCATCCGCGCCAGGCTGCCATTGACGCGCAGCAGCGCGCCGTCTCCGCTGACGATGCTGATGCCGACGCCGGCGTTCTGGAAGGTTGCCTTGAAGCGCTGCTCGGCGGCCTCGATGGCGCGGGTCCGCTCCGCCACTCGGGCCTCCAGATCGTCATTGATGCGCGCCAGATCCGAGAGCGCCTGCCGCTGCTGGCGAATGATGGCCGCGACGATGAGGCCGGTGGAGGCGGCGACGAGGATGAGGACCTGCAGCTTGGTGTGCAGCAGGGCGATGCCCGCATCCGACAGCGGCGCATGATGAAAGCTCTGCGCATGCACGCCCATCGCCAGCGTCAGCACCAGAACCGCCAGCGCCGCGCCGCGAAACTCGAAGCGCAGCGCCGCCCAGAGGACCGGCACCGGCAGCAGGAAGGCGAAGACGGCGCCGTTCGACAGCACCCACAGGCTCAGCCCCGCCAGCACCACCGCGATGGCCGCGCCTTCGGCCACCTGCGCTATGTTGGGCCAGGCCCTGTCGCGCCAGGCATTGGCGACCGAGATGACCAGCGGGGTGGAGATCAGAGTGCCGGTCGCGTCGCCGAGCCACCAAGCGGGCCAGGTCTCGATGAAACCGTTCCCACCGGAAATCGCCACGACCGCGCTGCCCAGCGTCGCGCTGATGACCGGCGCCCCCAGCACGCCGATGGCGAGAAAGGCCAGCACCTGTCGCAGCGTGGCAAAGCGACGGAACGAGGCCGTCAGGTCCGAGGCGAGCAGAAGCGCGGCCGCGACGACCGCCGCCGCGTTCGCGAGGATATACCCCAGCGCCCAGATCACCTGGTTCTGGTACCACAGTGCGTTGCCGGTCAGCTCCCCCAGGGCGCCCAGCCCGAGCCACCAGCCCCAGCTGCGCCGCGGCTGCGTAAGCAGCATGGCGAGGACGACGCCATTCGGCGGCCAGACGGTGATCGGCATGTCCGGGATCACGATCATCCAACGCCCGAAGGTGGCGGCGAGCATGTAGGTGAGGAAGAAGACGACCAGCTTGGTGGCGCCGGGCGTGCCCGAAGACAGGCCGAGCCTCATCGGCAGCGTCTCGCCGCGCCGAGCGGGACCGTTCGGTGTGTCGGTAGCGGACGCCATGCGATCTCACTCTCCTCGGGAAAGAAACCGATACACTGGGCACAAGACAATTGCGATCCGGTTTTGCCCGACCGGCCGGGAACGGCCAATGCGGCGCCGGGGCCTGGCCCGGATCGCCATGCTTCCTTCTTAGGGCCAGTAATCGGATCGCGGAAGACCCGAGCTATGGCCTGAACCTGAGCCGTCTGCGTAAGTTGGAACGGCGATGACCCAGCTCGTTCAGCCCCGCCTCGTGAACCCACCCGACGGCGATCCCGGCGTCTATCTCGACTTTCGCTTCGGTCGGCGGGCCATGCTCTTCGATCTGGGCGACCTCGCGCCGCTCACCCCGCGGGAACTGCTGCGGGTCAGCCATGTCTTCATTTCGCATGCGCATATGGATCATGTCGCGGGCTTCGACCGGCTGTTGCGGCTGCGGCTGCACCGACCGCGCCCGCTCGCCATCATCGGATCGGAGGGGATCCTGCGCCAGACAGAGAACCGTCTCGGCGCCTTCACCTGGAACCTGCTCGACGCGAGCTCGGTCGATTTCCGGCTGACGGTGCAGGAGTTCGACGGCCGGCGCCTTTCGGCCGCGGCCGAGTTCCGGGCCTGCGAGGCCTTCCGCCGCCGTGACCTGCCCCCGAGCGAATTCGGTCCGGGTGTGGTCCTTGAGGAGCCGGACTTCACGGTCGAGGCCAAGGCGCTCGACCACCGGGTGCCCTCGCTCGCCTTCGCGCTGCAGGAGCGGCTGCGCGTGAATGTCTGGCGCAGCGCGCTCGAGGCGCGCGACCTGCCCGTGGGACCATGGATCGACGCCGCCAAGACGGCGATCCGTGCCGGGGCGGCCGATGACCGGTGCATCGAGATCCCGGGCCATGGATCGGTGCCGCTCGGCGATCTGAGGGGAAGCGTCCTGCAGGTCGGATCGGGGCAGCGCGTGGCCTATGTTACCGACACCGCCGATACCGCCGCCAACCGCGACCGGATCATCGCGCTGGCCCGCGATGCCGATCACCTGTTCATCGAGGCGGTCTTTTTGGAAGAGGACCGCGACCTCGCCACCGCCACGGCGCATCTCACCGCCCATGCCGCGGGCGAGGTCGCGCGGGCCGCCGGGGCCCGGCGCGTCACCGGCTTCCATCACTCGGCCCGCTATGCCGACCGGCTTGGCATCGTCGCCGCCGAACTCGCCGCCGCGGCCGACCCCGGCACTGCAGCGCGAGAGGAGACGCTCCCCACCGCAGGGCAGGCGGAACCGCATTGGCTCAGGCGCTGGCGCAAGCAGGGGCTTTCGACCGAGGCGGCGCTCGCGCGCTTCGACGGGCTGCCGTGTGTCAGCGCCGAAGAACTCATCGGCGATTGGCGCGGGACAGAGCTGTCGACCGGCCACCCGCTCGATGGCCTGCTCGAAACCCTCGGCTGGCGCGGCAAGCGCTTCGAGAGCGCGGACCATGTCGACCCACTGATCTTCGAGCCCGGGATCGCGCTCGACCCCGCGCGCATGCCGCTCGGGCTGGCGCTGCGCTTTCTCCGCCTTGCCCGGAGCCGTCCGGTGCGGGCAGGCTTTGCGCTGCTGCGCGGCGCGTTGCGGGCCAATGGCCCGGCGGCCCGCCTCGCGCCGGTCCGGTTTCGCGGCCATGTCGGCGCGGCGATGATCTATGACCACCAGCCGATCATCGACCACTTCCGCCGCATCGACGCGACGCGCCTGCTCGGGCTGATGCAGGCGCGATCCTTGCCGCCCTATTTCTTCATGCTGACGCTCGAGGATGATGGCGCGAAAGCCCGCGCTGCCGATCAGGTGTCACCAGATGCATGCACAGGCAGGGGACTGCCGCATCGTCGCGGCAGCTCCCTGCCTCGGGCTCAATAGATCTCGGCCGTCGACTGACCGAGCGCCGTCGCGCCCGCGAAGGCCGCCTGCACCTCCTTCTGGAGCGGGTGGTAGCGCGCCGCCTGGATGTCGCGGAACAGGCGCTCCAGCTCCGCCTTGCGATAGAAGCCGGCGCCGCCGGCCAGCTCCATGGCCAGTTCGACCGTGCGGATCGCGTTCTCCTCGACCAGCCGGCGGCCGATCATCGTCTGGTTGACGGTCTCGGCCGAGGGCGCATTCAGCTCGGCGGTTTCGACCATGTGCCGATGCGCCATCCGTGTCGCGGCGAGCGCGGTCTCCATCCGGCCCGCGCGGTCGCGCGACAAGGCCGAGGCCGGGCGTCGCGCGGCGATCTCGATCGCCAGATCGCGGGCGCGTTCGGCCACGCCTAGATAGACCGCGTAGATCAGCGGAAAGGCGACCGTGGCGAGGATGAAGAAGACCGGATGCCACTGGCCCTGCGGCCGCTTCACCGCGACCTTCTCCTGCGGGACGAACAGCCCCTCGATTATCACGTCGTGGCTGCCCGTGCCGCGCATGCCCAGCGTGTGCCAAGTGTCGAGGATCGAGACCTCCGCCGCGCCCATCGGGCATGGGAAATGGATGATCGTCCCACCCTCTTCGGGCGAGATCGCGCTGGTCATCAACAGCTGCCCGGCCGGGGCGCCCGAGACGAACATCTTGCGCGCCGTCACTTTGTAGCCTCCCTCGACCGGCTCGGCCTTGCCCGAACCGCCGATCCAGTCGCCACCGCCCGAGGACAGCAACACCAGTTTCTCGGCGGCGATCCGGCGCAGCAGCGGCTCGGTCTTGTCCCGGGTCTGCGGCTGGTGCTCCCAGCGCCAGGCCGGAAAGGCGACCTGGTGGCTGTGCATCGACAGCGCGAGCGCCGTGGAGGAGCAGCCATGCGCCAGCTCGCGCAGCATTTCGCACAGCGCCCGGATATCGGCGCCGCCACCGCCCAGCTCGGCCGGCACGCCGGCATCGAGCAGCCCGGCCGCCCGCGCCCGGTCGTAGCTTTCCGCGACGAAGCGGTCCTCCGCGTCGCGGGCTGCGGCCTCTGCCGCGCAGGCTCGGGCCAAGGCACGCGCCGCCGGTCCCAGGTCACGGGCCTTGGCCCGCTCGATATGCTGAATCTCTCCCATCGTCTCGCTCCTTTTCATTGGATGCACCGGGAGCCTGCGCCCGGGGGGACGAGTCGGAAAAGTTCAGAAACTGGAGCTTGTCTGCTATGTTTCGCGATGAGGGAGGCCCTCGTGGAAATCAGGAATCTCTACGGCCAGTTCTGCCCTGTCTCCATGGCGTCGGAGGTGATCTGCACCCGCTGGACGCCGCTGGTGATGCGCGAATTGCTCTGCGGCTCGACGCGGTTCAACGACATCCGCCGCGGCGTGCCTCGCATGTCGCCGACGCTGTTGTCCAAGCGGCTCAAGGAGTTGGAGCTGGCCGGGGTGGTGCGGACGGAGGTCTCGCCGCGCGGCACGCAGGAGTATCACCTGACAGCGGCCGGGGAGGAGCTGCGACCGCTGATCGTCGGGCTCGGGAACTGGGGTCAGCGCTGGATCGAGTCGCGGCTGTCGTTGCGCAACCTCGATCCATCGCTGCTGATGTGGGACATCCGCCGCAACTTTAACCCCGATCCGAGGCCGGAGAGCCGCTGCACGATCCAGTTTCTGTACCCCGAGTTGCCGCGGGCCATGCGCGATTGGTGGCTGGTGATCGACGGCGACGGCACCGACCTGTGCCGGGTCGATCCGGGCTTCGAGATCGACGTGCTGATCACGGCGGATCTGCGCGCCATGACCTCGGTCTGGATGGGCGTGACACGCTTCGTCGACGAGATCGAAACCGGCGCGATCCGGCTGGACGCATCGCCGATGCTGCAGCGGCAGGTGAAAGCTTGGATGACGCTCAGCGTCTTCGCGCCGCTGGAGCGCATGGTCGAGTGAGGGCAAGCGAAAGACCACCTCGGCACCTGCAGGCGTCGGCAACGCCCTGATCATCACGCCGACGGTGTCTGAAGGGGTAGGCCAAGTCTAAGCGTTATCGGGCATTCGAGTCGGCGGGACCCCGATCAAGAGCCTGAAGGCATTATATACAATCTCTGGTTGAATTTGGGTTCGTTTCGGAATCTGGCGGTGGCCCCGAAATATGTCAGGCATCGTAGGCCCGATCACGGGCCCGCTCCGCCTCCCGACGATACCGGCCGAGCAATCTTAGCCGATTGCGCAGGGCCGGAGGCGTATTTTCGCAAGCGTGCAATAAGATAGAGGCCGCCTTTGCAACGAAGAGGTCCGGATGGCCAGCAAGACCCGCAAGCACATCAGGGTCGTCCATCTCCATGTCCGCAAGCTCCAGAAAGCTGCGCCGCCCCAGCTTGCGGTGCCAAGACAGCATCCTGGCGACATGAGCGGTTTCCGCCTGTCTCGCTCGAGCCAGGCGGGCCTCGGATTCCGCCAACCGCCACGCCGCGCGCCGATCCTGGGCTGTTTCGGATGGATCCGGGACGGCGCCAGAGTCGTCGAGGATGACCCGAAACCAGCGTAGCACCTCTCCATGGTCCGGGGCGGAGGTCAAGCCGTGTCGCCTTGCATTGGTTGCCGAACGCGCCCGTCCTTCCCGGCTCCGCGGCCCGGTACTTTTGGCCGAGTTGTGGCGATTGGCCGCCTTCTGCCGCGGGGTGGTCATTCCGGCTCCGAGAGTTCTGCATCCTCGATCGGCCCGCGGTGCCGGAGGTTCACCGCATCAATATCCCGGATCAGGCGACGCCGCCGCTCCTCAAGGTTGCCCAGGGTGCGTTCGAGCAACTCGCGCTCCTGCATGCTGGCAGTCAGAGCTTGCGCGCGAAGCTGGATCTCGTCCGGGGCCGCCTGCCTTTCCTGTGATGTCAGGGGGGAGAGCAGCATGTCCGGCGGTTGCGACGCGCGGCCATACGCGGCGAGGTAAAGCTCGTCGCGCTGACGTCGGACGCGCAGAAGATCCCATTCGATCTGGATCAGGTTGCCGACAAGAACTTTCGCATAAGGAGAGGCTGTCGGAAAAGCAGATTGGATCGTGACCGCCAAATCCCGGTATTGTTCCGGATCATCTCCGGGCAGTAGAACAGGGCTGACGCCAAGAGGATACACGATCTCCGGGGAGATTTCCGACCTGTCCGCCATTGCCGCCCTCCAGGTTGGTTCGCCGTATGTGCCTTCTGGAGATCAACCTTACACGTCTCAAGCAAATAATTGCGTTTCGTCTTGGAGTATCTCACTCACCGTTGTCGCCACCGGTTGGGTGGTTGCAAGTGACCTGCCCCCCGCCGGTCCCTTGGTCATAGCGAGAGTTTGCGGGTTTGTGCTCTGGGACCCAACGTTGGACCGCCGGGATCTGAAGTTTTCGGCCTTCTGCTCTGGGACCCAACCTCGGACTGCCGGGATCTGAAGTTTTCGGCCTTCATTCCGGTGACGGGCTGGTGGCGTCACCGGGGCTATGGAGGTCGATCGGGACGTTCTATCCGATCGCGCTGTGGGGCCGAACCTCGTTGTAGTCTCTGCGCCAATTCTCCAACTTTTCGCGGGCCTCGGCAAGCGTCAGGAACCAATGCGTGTTCAGGCACTCGGTCTTAAGTAGCAGATGCACCAAACCCTTGCTTTGGAGGCCGGGCAGGAACAGGATGGGAACATGTTTCGCGTAGCGAGGCGCTCATGTCCCAGCATTTCCTGCTTTCCGCTGCTGCCCGGACCCTGTCTCTCAGGACGACCTACGAGGAAGGGGAGGACGCCGCATATCGGCGCTTCTGCCGTCTGCGATGGCCCGAGACGGAGGGCGCTCCGGTCTGCCCGCTCTGCGGTTGCCTCGACATCTACGACCTGAACATCCGGCGCCGGTTCAAGTGCGCCGCCTGCCATCGGCAGTTCAGCGTCACCTCCGGCACCGTTTTCGCCTCGCGCAAGCTGGCCTTCGTCGATCTGCTCGGGGCGGTCTGCCTGTTCGTGAACGCCGCCAGGGGTCTGTCCGCGGTCCAGCTCTCGCGGGATCTGGACGTGCAGCACAAGACGGCCTTCGTGCTGATGCACAAGCTGCGGGAGACGATGACACTCGAGACCCGGGAGACCCGGCTCGAGGGGGAGGTCGAAGTGGACGGGGCCGTGTTCGGTGGCCAGGTCCGGCCCGCCAACGCGCGCGACGACCGGGTCGACCGCCGGCTGCTCGCCAACCGCAGCAGCAAGCGCAGGGTGGTTGTCGTCCTGCGCCAGCGCGGCGGCAGGACGCTGCCCCGGACTTTCCTGCGCGAATCCCAGGCGGTCGCTTTCGCCCGGGAACGGATTGCCTCAGGCAGCGTCATTTCGGCCGACGAGGTTGCGCACTGGGACGTCCTCGAGCCCGACTTCACGATGAAACGCGTCAATCATTCCGAGGCCTACAGCCGCGAAGGCGTTCATACCAACCTGGCCGAGAGCTACTTCTCGCGGCTGCGGCGCATGATCGGCGGCCAGCACATTCGGGTGGAGGGGCAATACCTCGATGCCTATGCCGCGCACGCCGCCTGGCTCGAGGATCACCACTTCGACAGCAACGGCGGCCTCGCGGACCGTCTCATCGGCGGCGCGCTGGCAGCGCCGGTCAGCCGGGCGTGGAAGGGGTATTGGCAACGACGCGCAGCGTGACGGCGTCTCCGGCGCTCCAGACGCACATGCCCTTGCGCTTTTCCACCAGCCGGACGAGCCGCCGGTGCCTGGCGTGCCGCAGCGCCTGGACGACCTTGAACACGACCGAGTTCCGCAGCGCCGTGTCCGACACCTCGAGGCCGCGCTCGATCATCACCCGCTCCGCCAACTCCCGGGTGGTCAGCTCGCCGTCCACTCCCAGGTGCTGTACGCAGATGTCGGCGATCTCGCCCTTCTTGAAGAACCCGTGGCTCACGATGTAGCGCGCCCGCCGGCGTTCGGGCGCCGAGAACAGCTCGATCGTCGCGTTCACATGCGCAAGGTCGTGCTTCGCATGCGTGACCTGCGTCTCGTACGCCTTGATCTGCCCGATAATCTCGGCGCGTTTCTGCGTCAGTGTCTGGATGATCAGGGGCTCGGCCATGCCGGCATTGCAGCGAACTTCGCCGGCCCGGTCCATCCGGCAAACTGGTGCATCTGCTACCTAAGACCGCAGGCACTGCGCCCGAAGCCTGCTGTTGAACGCTTCGATGAAGCCGTTGTCCATAGGCTTGCCGGGCCGTGAGAAGTCTAGGGTGACATGGTTGGCATAGGCCCACAAATCGAGGTAGCGCGAGATGAATTCCCTTTATAGGTGCTATGCCCGGAATTTATCGCTAAATCCGTCCGGGTCTGGATCGATGCCGTCGGGGGGCGATCACATCATCAACGCCCTGTCAGACCGAAATGAAATTCTGATGTAGTGGACGTCCCCTACATGCCCACTAATGGGCATCGGTGATATTAATTGCTCAAAATTGCCTGAATACTCTATTTGCCAAATACGGCAGTGATATTTTATTTGTAAGGCAACCCATATGAAAAATTTTGTTATTTTGACTGCCGCCATGGTTCTTGGCGCGAGTTTCGCTACAGCACAAACCACGACAGGAAACGGGGCGGGCCAGTCCAGCTCGACATCTAACAGCTTCGCGCGCGGAGATATCGGTGATAGCTACGCGGCCGCGATCGACGGTGGAGCACTAGACGAACAGGCCGATGCGTTTAAATCTGGGGTCGCACGAGCGGTAGCGCCAATCGGTCCAAATTTCAACTTCGAGGCCGCTGCTGGTGGCGCTGCTGGTGGCGGGGTGTACCAAGCCCAAGTCGACGACATGACGGCCGGGAACTCTAACATTCAGTTCCAAGTCGGAAACGGGAACCAAGCTGCAAATATTCAGGTTGGAACGGCTCAGGCATCGGCCACCCTACAAGTCGGTGACAACAACGATGCATTGATCAGCCAGACCTCTAATGAGAACAGAGCAGCGATCATGCAGCTCGGCGAACTGAACGATTATGTGATCGTACAGCGGGGGGTAGAAAACTCTGCAGCCGCTACTGCCGTCGGGGATAGCAATATCTCAGCAATTCTGCAGAGCGGTAACCACAATGCTGCCGCGCATCTGCAAGATGGAGACCTGAACGATGCGGTTACCTTCCAAAACAACGGCGACAACATGGCTGCTCACTACCAAAAGGGCAACAGCAACGATTCCTTCGTGTCTCAAGGGGGAGGCGCCAGCGGCAATCTTCCTGCCCTCGATGGAACAGACAACCTCTACGCCTTGCAGGCCAATCTTGGACAGATTGGAGCGGCATCCGGAGCCGCTAGCGTGAACGCCGCAGCTAGCGTCCAAATGGGTGACTTTAACTCCAGCGGGATCATTCAGCAAGGCAGTGGCAACGAGGCGGTCAACTTCCAATCATCCCTCTGAACCACGACCCGAACATGTACAAATAACTGTGGGGGCGCATAACGCGCCTCCACTTGCATTCTGGAGAGCGTCATCAGGCCGCTGCAGAAGTCACTCGGGCAGAGCTGTTTTTCTTTTTGACTGGGCCGGCGACCTTGAGCTCCCGGTCCGTCGTAGCGAATGGTATGCGCTGCTGATGAAGTCCGTTGCCCAAACGTCGTTCACGCCCTCGGGGCTCTGTTGCGCAAACGGACTGACGGGATTCACCTCCGGAATCCAGCATGGTAGCCGGAGCGCATGAGCAGCAGACCGACGCCGCCGAGCTACAAGACAAGGAACTGGCCTGACTACAATGCGGCGCTGAAAAAGCGTGGCTCCCTGACGCTCTGGTTTGATCCCGACATGGTCTGGACGCCGCCCCCGAGCGGCAAGAGGGGCCGCCAACAAAGCTACAGCGATGCGGCCATCCAAGCGTGCCTGACGATGAAGGTGCTGTTCAGCATGACGCTCCGCCAGACGACGGGCTTCGTTGAGAGCCTTTTGCAGCTGATCGGCCTGGACTGGTCGGTGCCGGACTTCAGCACCCTGTGCAGGCGCCAGAAGGCGCTGACCGTAGACATCCTCTATCGCGGCTCACCGGGTCCGCTGCACTTGCTGATCGACAGCACCGGGATCAAGGCCGAGGGGGAAGGCGAATGGCACGCGCGTAAGCACGGCGGCCCGAAGCGACGCCTGTGACGCAAGATCCACGTGGGGATCGACGAGGAAACACTGGAGGTCCGGGCCGTTGAAATAACGGGGAGCCATGTCGGCGATGCGCCGATGCTGCCTGAGCTGCTCAACCAGATATCGACCGACGAAGAGATCGGCTCGGTAACGGCGGACGGTGCCTACGATACGCGCAAGTGCCATGACGCAGTCGCAGACCGTGGCGCGCATGCGGTCATCCCGCCTCGCAAAAATGCGAAGCCTTGGAAGCCTCGCACTGCCGGTGCGCTCGCGCGCAACGAAGAGCTCAGGGCGTCGAAATACCTCGGCCGGTCCCTATGGCGCCATTGGAGCGGATATCACCGCCGAAGCCGCGTCGAGACGAAGATGCATTGTGTGAAGTTGTTGGGCCAAAGCCTCATGGCTCGGGACTTCGGCCGTCAGGTGGCCGAGCTCCAGATCCGCATCGCCGTGCTCAACGGCTTCACTGCGCTCGGCATACCCGTCACAGAGGCTGTGGGATAAGTCCGTCCGGGGAAAGGGGCACTTCGGCCATTACCCGTTTTGCGCAACAGAGCCGCCTCAGATCATCAGTTTTCCGGTCTTAAAGAATTGCTATACACATCATTCGGAATGACGGCTCGGACCGCCTCCTCAAAACCGTCGAGAAAGATTGGAATAGGGATTTCTCCATCATATGCATGGAAAATACTTACAGACGCGCTTTGCCCGCCAAGTATTTCTCTAATTAGATTTATATCGATACCGCCCTCGATCAGACACCCATTCCTGTCACACCGAGACCACGGGAGATCTATAAGATAGTTTCCGTCTATCTGAAGACGTGCTGGCTGCCTAAGGTCCACATTAAGCGGTAGCACGATCTGGGCCTCGAAGTGGCCAGGGTTGTGTTTCCAGTGAAGAGCTATCGCCAGGGCAGCCACCTGCGGATCCTGCGTGAGAATCCGCTGGTAAAGCTGGCACTCTGCTTCGTCAGAGGGCATACATTCGACAACCCAGTCTCCAAACTCCCTACGTTCGTATTCTTTGCCTTGCGTCCAAGTGGGCAAAACAGAGCAGGCTACGACAGACAGGACGACGGAAGGGAGCGCTTTAAATCTCATCTGCCGCTTCCTGTTCAGCGCGCACTGTCGCCAGGATCTGCGAGGGTGAACCTGCGGATTGCGCCTTTCGAAGCCGATACAGGGACACCAGTTCGTTCTGGTAAGCCGGATCTGAGAAGGACCAGAGCCCGTCTTCCGCGCCCTCCACGATCAGCGCGAACACCGCCAGCTCGATCGCTTGCCGGACGGCGAGACCCGTGGGCTCGTTCTGGGAAAAGCCGGATTCTGCCTCGAGGATCTGGTCCGTCGCAACATAACGGAAGATCGACCCCTGCTGCATGAAGGAGTAGATGAACTTCTCGGTCTGCACCGAGCTCAGCACCTCACCGGTGGAGACGCTGACTGCCCGCAGGGCGACGGCCACACGATCGCGCCGATATTCGTTCGAGCCGCCGATACCGAGGATCCGGGCCCCTGCCCCCCCGGTCAGCACGTTGCTCTCATAATCGACGATGCCGCCTTCGAGCATGATCCCGGCAAAACGCAGCGGCGGCAGTTGTGGCGACGGCGTGCCGAGATAGTTCTGGTTGGTCTGCTCGATGAGCTGCCGTTCGGTCAGGAGGTTCTGAAGCCCGACCCGCTCGACGACGTTGAACCACTTGCCTGCTCCGGCCTCGGTCAGGACGTCGATCAGGATGGCGGCGTTCCCCTGAGACACGGCGCGCGAGAAGCTGGAGAAGTTGTCCTGCGCCTCGTTCTTCCCCGTCTCATCCGCATACTTATAGACCGCGACGTCGATCTTCTTGGTCGGGGCCGGCAGCGCGATCAGGGAGGCGCCCACTCTCGAGGTAGGGGAAAAGCCCGGATCGGTCGCGTTCGGATCGCGGGAGGTCCCGGCCGAATCCAGATCCGACACCGCGCAGCCTGCGAGGCTGAAGGAAACACACGCGGCGGCAAGCAGCTGCCAGCCACGCAGACGCATAATTGAATTCATCTTACACTGTCCTTGGGCCCATGCCGCCTTGGGGCGATCTATTCGGCGGGCGTATCTGATGGAGCCTGGCCCCCGCCCCCCACACCGCCCAGATCGATCGTGATGGGAGGAAAGTTGATGGCCGGCGCGCCGCCCCCTCCTCCACCGCTCTGTTCGGGCTGATGCTGGTTCTGAATTTGCGCTAGGCCGATGAAATAATCGAAATTGTTCGGGTTCCCCCCGAAAGCGGGGATCGTCGGCTGATAAATCAAGTTCCCGGCAGACACAGGCAGGGCCAGGCCCGTGGCCGCAATGGCCACGGCGAGAGTCCACATAACGTATCTCATATATTCCCCCACGCTGATATCTCCCCCCCGGCCGTTCGTCCACCTAGTTGAGCGTAATGACGGTCCCCGGTGGAGCGTTTCTGACGACGATACCTCCAGAGTAGTTGGAACCTGCCTGTCCGTAAACCACGCGGGTCCCCTTCGAATTGATCAGCCCGAAGTTGATACCGAGATTGTTGCCGATTTGCGCCGTAGCTACCGCATTGTCCCGCCCGCCGATGATCCCGAGCTGCGATGTGTTGCCTTCGCCAACCTGCAGCTGGGCGATGACGCTGCGCGGGGACTCCTGAATGACAGCGTTCGCCAGATTGGCACTGCCGGCCTGGAGTGTCGTCGTCGCGGCCCCGGGGCTGGCGATCGTCGCCGTGAAGGCCGAGTTGCGGGAGCCGGTTTGGGCGATAAGGGAGGCTGAGCCCAATGAAGGCCTATCGCTAGATGAAATCGATCTCTGAGTCTTGGCGACGGAAATCTGTTCGAGGGTTAGCCCATTCTGCACCTCGAACGATAAGTGGTGCTGCGCCATCGCAGCACTAGCAGCTACCCCAAAAAAGAGAGCTTGGAAGAGTAAGCGCGCGGCAGGTATCATAAGAATCATGGCGGCACCTCTATGCTTTCCAGCGGCGATGCACAGTGCGCCGCCGGGTGTAATGTTATTGAGATATTTTATCTTCACAGCCGCGCCCGTCCGGATTGCTAATTACAAAATGAACACTGAGGCGACCTGGATTTCCTACATATAATTGCGCGCGAGATATCGCTAGTGCCCCAGCCCCCTTTTGGGAAAACTCCCCTGCCTGAATGGAGGTCGAACTCCCCCCGCTAGCGGCAAAACCTGCTTCGATGTAGTAGCGGCCTCGGCTCCAAACCTCAGGATCAGCAAAGGCCTCAACTAGGACCCAACTTCCTCTATAATCCACGTCAATCCAGCAGTCCTTCGCTTGACCAATAGATGGGAAGGCGATGAAGGCTATAGTAAATATAATACGCATTGCCTGCACCCATGTAGCTGACAGCGCTTTAGCGCCCGATTGAGTCAATAAGTTAATTACCCCCATCTTGTGATCAAATTGTTGCGGAGCGCAACCTGCGCCTCGCTGCCGCACTCACAGGGCCCTTTCAAGAAAATCGATAGGCATCGCCGTTAACACGGAGGACACTGAAGCAGTAGCAAAATCGACGTCCAAAAGACTGCGCATGACTCAACCGACACAACTTAGCATAATGATTTGTTGTGGATGTATCCGACCGGGAAGAAGTCAATTTTACTGGTTGACTGCTTGATTTGAATAACTGCATGCCACTAGAGTTTCGCACTTGAATAGGGGTATTTACCTAGGTCGCGAGCGCGCATGTTGAGACGATTGCTCAGCTGTCGCTTTTCGTTACGATAGAACTACTCAGATCCGTGAGAGAGACCCTTATGTTAAGTTCTTTGAAACCATTAAAATATCTGCTTCTAGGGGCAATCATAGCGGCTCTTCCTTTGGCGGGGGAAGGGGTGGCTGACGGTCGAGTTCACGTTCAGCAAATCGACCCGGCTGCGGGGATGGCCTATGTCCAACAGGTTGACCGACAGACACCGATCCGCCCCGTCCGAGCTGCGGCCCCTGCCCCCGCGGCACCAGCGTCTGCAGCGCCGGCGCCGTCCCGGAATGTGGCGCCCCCGCAGGCGACCGCCGGAATAGTGATTCTGGAACTTGTGATGCCCGAAGCGGAATCGGAACGGTTCCCCAATGCGCACCTGGATGCTCCGTAGCAGGTTTTGCTGGACCTTACTGCTCGCCGCCATCTGGGAACCGATCAGCAAGCCTCACACAGCAGGATAGTTGCCGGCCTCGAGGCCAGCCTGAAGGGAGTCTCGGAGTTTCGCGGCTTTATTTTGAAGATACGGCACATCGCTGCGCTCATAGATCAAAAGAGCTGCCTCCACATGAACCAAGGCGGCCGCGACGTGCTTCAAGCTCACCGTTGTTGCAGGATGTCTCGCCAGATCCGCTTCCGTCAGCGCCATGTTTTCACGGGTCATCGCCCAGTCAAGCGGAGCGCTGTCCCGCGTACGGATCGACAGCGTTTCCTCGAAGACCGCCAGCGCCTCGCGCAGGAGAAGCGCTCCATTCTCATCGGGCCTCAACGCCCCCCGGGCCTGCAGAACCGCAGCGTAATTCTGCCGCGTCATGGCCCATTCGGTCGGGCAATCCCGCCGTGACCGCACGCGAAGCGCGTTCTCGAACTTTCGTTCCGCCTCGATGAGCAGCTTCAGCTTCAATGGATCGTCAGTGCTTTTGCCGGAGGCCTGAGCGAAGAGCGCCGAGCCCAGGTTCTGCTCCACCATACCCCACTCGGCCGGGTACTGGCTTGGCGTAAAATGCTCCTGCGCAGCCAAGTAGGAGCGGACCGCTTCGTCGAACAGCACGTCTCTTTGCGCCCCGGTCTTCCGCAGAGCTAGGCTAGCCAAAGCATTGGCGAGGTTCTGCAGGCTCCGGGCCCACGCGCCATGATCGCCTGTCTTCAGCCAAATCGGAATCGCGGGGCGCAGGAGCCGGGCGGCCAACAGGAACCCAATCGCTTCGTGGCTTACCCCGTACTCGAAAAAGGTTTTGTAGTATTTGCCTCTCAACCGCGCCTCCGCAGCAGGATCTGCACCACCAGCGACGGCCACCGCGGAGGCAAACAGCGAATAGGCTTGACGAACCTGGTCTCTGCGGAGGGCGTTGATGGCGCGCTCCTCGCGGGCATTCAGCAAGAGTCGTGTCTGAAGATCATCAACCTCAGATAAGAGCTCTTCCGCGCGCTCGAAATCCGGCACGCTGATCGCCTCAGTCGCGCGGGCCTTCAGGGCAACGAGCGCTCGAATAGACTCATCCAGGTAGTCAAATTGACGCCGGTAGGCATGATATTCCTCGGCTTTCGCTTCCAACGCACAACTCAACTCAAGCTCGGAGAAGGCAGAAGTGCCGAAGAGACCAAACTTGCCCGCCAGAGCCTCAAGCGAACCCCGAGAAACTGGGGTCGTCGACGGCAAGTGGGTCATCTTCTCGAGGAGAGGCTTGGCCTCGGCTCTAAGCGCATCGATTTCCTGCTGCGGTATATCAAGTGCGTAGGCGATAGCATGGATCGTGGTGGCCGAGGGACGTCGAACCTTGCCGTTCTCAATACGAGAAATGCTCGATTTCCGGCACTCATCGTTCCATATTTTTACGGCAAGCGCTTTGGCCGACAGCCCAAGGTCCTCCCGATAGGACCTGATCAGCAAGCCGAACCTGGCGCCGAAGCTGGCTGGATCACTGGGAGCAAAACTCGGCAACCTTCGACACCCCTCAAACATGCAAAACGCGGTAAATAGGTCCTAGACGATACCACAGTGCCAGCCAGCCTGCCCTCACCCAAAGAAAACGGAGCCTTTCAAACCCTGACCGCTGTTGCCACCTGAGTTCTGTTCCTGACGCCCAGCTTCCGGATCAACGAGGAGACATGCACTTCGACCGTGTTAGGGGAGATACCCAGGACACGCCCGATCTCCTTGTTGGACCGCCCACGGGTCACCTCGCGCGCGATTTCCGACTCCCTTGGGGTTAGGCCCTTGCCCACGCGAACCTCGCCCGAAGCTGCAGGAATGACCGGCTTGAGGTCACGGGATATGATCTTGTGACCGTTCGAGACCAAGCGGAGGACGCTGGCGATCACCTCTTCGGATTGGTCAGAAGAGATCACCCCATGCAAGGACGCCACCCCAGCCAAACCTGGATCCGGGGTGGAAACGCCATCCAGAATCACGACCAGTGGGACAGCTTCCGAAGCCGGGGCGATCTTGTCGATCAAACGTATCGCGCTTGCGGCATGCGCCGCCGCGATGATTTTGATATCAGCCGAATGGGCTGATTCGCTCGCTGCCACTTGCCATCCCATATCCTTCACAATGCAGGAAACGGCGTGCAGCTTTAGCGGATTGTCTCCGCTCACCATTGCAACAGTCATTTGTAATCACTCAAATTTTACTTAATAACATGATTAACTGGTGGGATAAAAAATCTATCCTTGGTGGAATCTTGAACCAGACAACTACCCACGCCTCAGTTTCGCCACATTATTAATCGGCCGTCAAGTCTTCGTGACTCGCCTGATGGAGGAGCTGCATTCATTATGAAGCTCAACGCCAGACAGACGACTGTGCGCGAACGCCGGATTTTATAGTTAACTAACAGTTAGATAGCTCAATATGGAGCACTGCGAATGAGCAAATACCACTCATCCAAATGGGGCGTTGGAAGCCTGCCAATCCCGCTGCCGGCAACCTGAAGTCGATGCGGGATTTAAGATATTAAATATTAGGCATTCCCCGATATCGAGCCGCAACCGGGAATGGCCGCGTCACTGGTACGACGGCAGGCCTCCGAAATTATGTACATCTTTTGATGTACTCAGCACCCAGACCATCACTGGTCCAGTTCAAAGTGCCATTTTCCAGGATTAACCGTCATCCCCCATTTGGGGGGCGATTCGCTGATTCCGGCCGCCGGTCCCGATTCTGCTCCTTGGCTAATCGCGATCCGCTCTTGTCGCCATGCCATGCAGCTTTCAGTTGCCTGAGTCGCATGGTTCATCGTTAACTCGGGCGAGCTGTTATCGTTACCTCGTGCAAACCGAATTGCGGGCTGGACATGGAGAAGCGGGACCTGGTCGACATTCTGCGCGCCGCCCTCGACGCGGCGACCCAGCCGGAGCACTGGGATCGGCTGTGCGAGATGATCGCGAGCCGGGCAGATCTGTCCGCCTTTTTCGTCTATGAGTACGATCCGGATGCCGCGATGGCCCCGCTTCTGCATTATTCCTACAGGATGCGGCAAGCCGAGGGACGACGGATCCTGACGGCTCTGACGTGCGGAGACCCGCCACCGGCCGAGCATGAGCTTTACCTGCGGCTGCGGGGGCTGCGGTCCCACGAGCAGGTTTTCGAGCAGGAAATGTTCGGCCTCGACAGCGAGGCCAAGCTGCCCCCGAACCCTTTGCGAGATGAGGTGCTCGCCTTCACCGGCGGACTGCGCCGCTTCGGCGGGCGGCTCAACGACATAGGCCCCTTCATCGACATCGCTGCCGGTCACACCCGGTGCGACATCCACCGTTACGGCCCGGAAGAACGCGAGGATTTTGGCCTTCTCTTTGCGGCATTGGGCAAGGCGCTTGAAGCGGGCCGCGTTTTCCGCCGCTTGAGCAGTTCCTACCAGCGCCTGCTCGATCTGTTCGACGGCCTCGATTTCGGGGTGGCCTTTTGTGACCCGACGGGCGGCATCATCACTGCCAACGCCTGCTTTCGTGAGCTGGCGGCAGAGGGGGACGGGCTCAAGGCGTCGAACGGTGTTGTTGGCGCCAGCGACGCAGGAGACCGGTCAGCGCTGCTCCGTCTCGTCCGGGTAGCCGGCGAGCCCGCCACCCGGGGCGGGGATCTCGTCATGCAGCTGCGCCGCCGGTCCCGACGCCGTCCGCTGGTGGTGCGCGCGATGGCTGTTCGGGAGCGCCAGGCTGGAGCCGCTGCCCCCCTGACGCTCCTGCTGGTCCTCGACCCAGAGCGCCGTCGCATGCCCGGCACCGATGGCCTCGCCACATTCGGCCTGCTTTCCCCCGCCGAACTCGACATCTGCGATATGCTGGTCCAGGGCTGCGAAACCCGTACCATCGCCGAACAACGCTCCACGACGCTGGAGACCACGCGCGGCCAGATCAAGCAGCTCAACGCCAAGCTCGGATGCCGGCACCGGCTCGACCTTTTGCGCCTTGCGATGATGACCACGGCGCCGCTACGGGGAACGGACAACCCGACGGATGATGAAACCGGGCAAATCCCCCCCAAGTCTTGAGCTCCCTGGCCAAGCGGGTGCGCCTGTTGCGACCGAACAAGCCCGTGCGCCTTCATCGCCGTCGGAATCTCCCCCATTTTGAGCGCTTCGTTCGGAGCCGCGGCCGTTTTCAGCCATCCGAGCGCGCCTGAAGGCCATCGCCCCGCGCCTGCTCGAGCTCGTACCACCGCCGGAAAGCGCGGCGCCGACGTCCGACCAACCGGCGCCGATGGCCTGCGATGGTGACCAGTTCGTGCTGCAATGTCTGGGCGCGCTCGTGTTCTGCCCCCACTGAAGTGCTCCGCCCAATGAGATAGCTTTATCTCGTCAGGAGGAGGACGAAGCGATGGGTGGAAAGCGCGAGAAGCCCGAGGACATCGTGCTGAAGCTGCGGCAGATCGAAGTGCTGCACGGGCAAGGCATGCCGGTTGCCGATGCGGTGCGCCAAGTCGGCATCACGCAGCAGAGCTACTACAGGTGGCGGCGGCAATACGGCGGCATGAACCGGAGCCAGCTGAAGCGGCTGAAGGAGCTCGAGAAGGAGAACCAAAGGCTCAGGCGGGCGGTCTCCGATCTGACGCTCGACAAGCTCATCCTGGCCGAGGCGGCGCGGGGAAACTTCTGAGCCCCTCGCGCCGCCGCCAGTGCATCGACCATGTGCGGCAGGAACTGGGCGTGTCCGAGCGCCGCGCCTGCCGCACGCTGGGCCAGCACCGCTCCACGCAGAGAAAGGTGCCACGCGGCCGGCCGGACGAAGCGCGCTTGACGGCGGATATCATCGAGCTGGCGCGCCAGTATGGCCGCTACGGATACCGTCCCATCACGGCGCTGCTGAACCAGTCCGGCTGGCAGGTGAACCTCAAGCGGGTCGAACGCATATGGAAGCGTGAGGGGCTGAAAGTCCCGCAGAAGCAGAAGAAGCGAAGCCGGCTGTGGCTGAACGACGGCTCGTGCGTCCGCCTGCGGCCGGAGCGGCCGAACCACGTCTGGTCCTACGACTTCGTCCAGGACCGGACGCATGATGGCCGGGCCTACCGCATCCTCAACATCATCGACGAGTTCACGAAGGAGGCGCTGATGATCCGCGTCGGCAGGAAGCTCAACTCCACCGACGTGGTGGATGTCCTGACGGACCTGTTCATCCTGCGCGGGCCGCCCGAGTTCATTCGCTCAGACAACGTCCTATGAAGGGAGGCTGTGCGGGTTTCAGGCCGCAACTGTTGGTCACCGGCGCGTGCCGATGATGGACCCGAATTCGTGGCCACGAAGGTGCGGGACTGGATCGAGGCCGTCGGCGCCAAGACCGCTTTCATCGAACCGGGCTCGCCGTGGGAGAACGGCTACTGCGAAAGCTTCAACGCCCGCTTCCGCAACGAGCTGCTCCGGTCTTAGGTAGCAGATGCACCAAACCCTTGCTTTGGAGGTCGGGCAGGAACAGGATGGGAACATGTTTCGCGTAGCGAGGCGCTCATGTCCCAGCATTTCCTGCTTTCCGCTGCCGCCCGGACCCTGTCGCTCAGGACGATCTACGAGGAAGGGGAAGACGCCGCGTATCGGCGGTTCTGTCGGCTGCGATGGCCCGAGACGGGGGGCGCTCCGGTCTGCCCGCTCTGCGGTTGCCTCGACATCTACGACCTGAGCACCCGGCGCCGGTTCAAGTGCGCCGCCTGCCACCGGCAGTTCAGCGTCACCTCCGGCACCGTCTTCGCCTCGCGCAAGCTGGCCTTCGTCGATCTACTCGGGGCGGTCTGCCTGTTCGTGAACGCCGCCAAGGGTCTGTCCGCGGTCCAGCTCTCGCGGGATCTGGACGTGCAGCACAAGACGGCCTTCGTGCTGATGCACAAGCTGCGGGAGACGATGACACTCGAGACCCGGGGGACCCGGCTCGAGGGGGAAATCGAAGTGGACGGGGCCGTGTTCGGTGGCCAGGTCCGGCCCGCCAACGCGCGCGACGACCGGGTCGACCGCCGCCTGCTCGCCAACCGCAGCGGCAAGCGCAGGGTGGTTGTCGTTCTGCGCCAGCGCGGCGGCAGGACGCTGCCCCGGAGTTTCCTGCGTGAAGCCCAGGCTGTCGATTTCGCCCGGGAAAGGATTGCCTCAGGCAGCGTCATCTCGGCCGACGAGGTTGCGCACTGGGACGTCCTTGAGCCCGACTTCGAGATGAAACGCGTCAATCATTCCGAGGCCTACAGCCGCGAGGGCGTTCATACGAACCTGGCCGAGAGCTACTTCTCGCGGCTGCGGCGCATGATCGGCGGCCAGCACATTCGGGTGGAGGGGCGATACCTCGATGCCTATGCGGCGCACGCCGCCTGGCTCGAGGATCACCGCTTCGACAGCAACGGCAGCCTCGCGGACCGTCTCATCGGCGGCGCGCTGGCGGCGCCAGTCAGCCGGGCGTGGAAGGGCTATTGGCAACGACGCGCAGCGTAACGGCGTCTCCGGCGCTCCAGACGCACATGCCCTTGCGCTTTTCCACCAGCCGGACGAGCCGCCGGTGCCTGGCGTGCCGCAGCGCTTGGACGACCTTGAACACGACCGAGTTCCGCAGCGCCGTGTCCGACACCTCGAGGCCGCGCTCGATCATCACTCGCTCCGCCAACTCCCGGGTGGTCAGCTCGGCGTCCACCCCCAGGTGCTGCACGCAGATGTCGGCAATCTCGCCTTTCTTGAAGAAGCCGTGGCTCACGATGTAGCGCGCACGCCGGCGCTCGGGCGCCGCGAATAGCTCGATCGTCGCGTTCACATGGGCAAGGTCGTGCTTCGCATGCGCGATCTGCGTCTCGTACGCCTTGATCTGCCCGAGGATCTCGGCGCGTTTCTGCGTCAGCGTCTGGATGATCAGGGGCTCGGTCATGCCACCATTGCAGCGAACTTCATCATCTCGGTCCATCCGGCAAACTGGTGCATCTGCTACCTAAGACCGAGCTGCTCGACGGGGAGATCTTCTACACGTTGCGCGAGGCGCAGATCCTGATCGAGAGATGGCGGAAGCACTACAACACTGTTCGGCCCCACAGTGCCTTGGGCTATCGCCCGCCGGCGCCGGAAAGCATCGTGCCCGTCGACCGGAGGCCGACCATGCATTAACAATTAACCTGGAGCACTCAGTGGGGGCAGCTCACTCGGACGGCCCGGGCTCGAAGGCCTCCCGAAACTGGGCGGCCGCCCGCTCCTTGTCGTGCCAGACCATCTCCTGAAGGCGCGCCAGCAGCAGCGCGCGGTTATCATGAAGGCAGTGCGCCAGCTCCGATCCCAATTCCCGCAACCGCGCCCTTTCCGCGCGCTTGAGCCATGCCAGCCGGACCTCGGCCTCTGTCAAGGCCAGCGCTGCGAGTTCGCGTGATCCAAGACAACTTGGGTCCGGCCGCGCCGCCTCGTCTGCTACAATAATCCGGAATCCGGTACATCGCCTCCAGTTCGGCTGCGTCGGGCGCAGCATAGAACCCGTGGCGCCGGGCGTTCCGCGCGGATGCCGCCTTGCCGGTGGAGGTCCGGGGGCCGGTGCTACGCCCGGCGTTGCGGCGGTTGGCTTTTGTTGCTTCCGAGTCGTCATTCGGCGGCCAGCTCAGCCTCGGGCGGCATTGGCCGGCGACGCTTCTGAAGCATCTCCAACTCTTCCCGCAGACCTCGGCGCTCTTCGATGAGCGCCGCCAGTCTCTGCTCGTGCCGACCGATCTCGCCCGCGACCTGAAGATAAGCTTCGGAAACGATATCCTCGAACCCATGGCCGGCAGCTTCTATCCGGTCCTGCACCTCTTGCCTGGCAACCGGATCCGGCCCCACCAACGCGCGCCCCATGGCCTCATATTTGGGCTAGACAAGCCCCAGATCCAGAGGCATCGTCGGCGGCCCCTGCAGAAGGACAGCAGCCACCTTGGCGATCTGGCACCGGAGCAACGTCTTCTGCAAGCGGCGGCGGCGCAGTATGTCCCATTGAACCTCCGTGAGATTGCGCACCAGAAGCATTTCATATGCAGTCGCGGGTGGGAATTCGTCGCTCAGCGCCTCCGTCAGATCCTGGAACTGGGCGGGGTCTTCGTCGAGCTAGAGACTGGGCGATCCGAGCAACGCCGTGATGAGATCGCTCAGCTTTCGGAATGACAGGCTTCGGGGCATATTGGGTCCTGCTCAGATGGTTGAGTTGCTCACAAAATCCACCTAGGCCCTCCTGCCCTGCGAGCGCCGAAAGAGTGGCGCCGCTGGCGTTTCAGGAGGTCCGCCAATTGTTCTATGGAAGAAGGTAACGCGTGTATAGCGGGGCACGCCGCAAACTGCTGTTGCATTGCCGGCATCGAGTGCGCGAACGCCCACGCCCGATGCGGCCTCTTATCGTCGGTTTGCCGAGCCGCCCGGAGAGCACGAGACAATCTTCCTCGTCCAGCATCGCTGGCCCGCTTGCAGCACAACCGCAGAATGCTATGACCGCGTCAGGAGCCACTTGCCCCTGCTGCATTCCGACCGGAGTCCCCCAATGCCACCGCCGCGCCATCCATTTCGGGCGGGCTTTCGCGACTGCCTGCCCTTCGTGCTGATCGTGATCCCGTTCTCGACGCTGTTCGGCGTGGTCGCCCGCGACGCCGGGCTCGACCTGCTGCAGGTGATGTCGATGTCGGTGATCGTCATCGCGGGCGCGTCGCAGTTCACCGCACTGGCATTGTTGCAGGACGGCGCGCCGGTCTTCGTGGCGCTGCTGGCGGCGCTGGCGGTGAACCTGCGCATGGCGATGTATTCCGCCGCCCTCGTACCGCATCTGGGCGCGGCTCCGCTGGGGGCGCGGGCGCTCGCGGCCTATCTCATGGTCGATCAAAGCTTCGCCGTGGCGGTGCGCCGCTACGAAGACAGCCCCGAAATGACCCTGTCGCAGAAGCTGCGCTATTATTTCGGCTGCATGGCGGTGGTCTGCCCGATCTGGTATGGCTGCACCTTGGCTGGCGCGCTGATGGGACAGGCAATCCCGGCCTCGCTCTCGCTCGATTTCGCGGTCCCGGTCTGCTTCATCGCGTTGCTGGCGCCCCTGCTGCGCAGCCTGCCGCATCTGCTCGCCGCCTTGGTCTCCTCCGTCGTCACCATCGGCTTCGCCTGGCTGCCGTGGAATCTCGGCCTGCCGATCGCCGCCATGGCCGCAATGGTCGCCGGCGCTCAGGCCGAACTGTTCCTGCGCCGCCGGGCGGCACGGCGCGCGGAGTGCCCGGCATGATCGGCACCTTCGAGTTCTGGAGCCTGACCCTCGCGCTCGGGTTTGGGACCTTTCTGATCCGATTTTCTTTCCTCGGGCTCCTGGGCGGCCGACAGCTGCCCGATTGGCTGCTGCTGCACCTTAAATATGTCGGCGTGGCAGTGTTTCCCGCGCTGATCGTGCCCGCCGTCCTCTGGCCCGCTGCCACGGGTGGCGAGACGCAGCTGCCGCGGGTGATCGCGGCGCTGGCAGCGGTGGCGGCAGGGCTGCGCTTTGGCCCGGTCGGCGCGATCGTCGCCGGGCTGGCGGTGCTTTATGGCGCTCAAGCCTTGTCGTGAGCCGAACTCCGCTCAAGCGCATGTGTCCGCCGCGCCACGTCAGCGGTTTCGCTGGTCCCCACGGCTTGTTCCGCGCCCCGCCTGCGATAGGCACGGCGACAAAGAGCAGAACGCCCCCAGGCCGAAAAGGCAGCACAGTCGGTTGACCCTCAAGCACACCCTCCTCGCCACAAGTGTCGCGATGTTCGCGGTTACCGGATCCACCCAGGCCGAGCAGCAGGCCCGCTACAACATGTATGGCGGTCCCGGCCTGATCGACATGCCATCGGCTCATGATCGGCCGGCGGCAGAGCTGGCCTTCAGCGGCGTCTACCTGAACAACCACAATCGCACGGTGGTGTCGTTCCAGCCGTTTGAGCGGCTGTTTGTCGGTGTGCGTTATGTCATGCGTGAGTTCGACCTTAGGGAGGACCGAGGGCTAAATTACGACCGTAGCCTGTTGGTCCACTACAATGTTCTGGAGGAATCGGGGTGGCGTCCCGCCCTGTCCTTTGGAATGATCGACCTTATCGGGAACAGTTACTTTTCCTCGGAATATGTTGTCGCTTCCAAGCAGATCGGTGAGCGCCTTGAGCTTACCGCTGGCATTGGATGGGGCCGACTGGCTGGGGCTGGGACATTCCGCAACCCGCTCGCGCTGTTGCATGACAGTTTTGAAAACCGCGATGTGCGCGATACTGGCAAAGGCGGTGTGCCAGAAACCGGTGGTGTTTTCCAAGGTGATGCAGCGTTGTTTGGCGGCGTGGCTTGGAAAGCGACCGACCGTCTGACACTGCTCGCAGAACACAGTTCTCATGACTATAAGCTTGAGGACGGCAACTCCTTCGACAAGAACAGCTTGCTGAACTACGGCCTCGACTACCGGCTTAACGAGAATGCCGATCTCGGCCTCGCCTGGATGTACGGTTCTGAACTGAGCGCAAGGCTGACCTTCAAGGCCAACCCACGCTTCCCCCCAGCTGGAGCCGGACGCGAGCCGGCGCCGCCGCCGGTGGTGCCGCGCACCTCGATCGCGCAGCTGGGCTGGAATGTGACAGACGGCGCGACGCAGGACCGCCTGGCCAGCGGCCTGAAAGCAATCGATCTGGAATTGCGGGCGCTCGACATCACGGGTGAAACGGCTCGTGTCGACATCATTAACCCGACCTACGGCCGTACCTCGCAGGCGATCGGGCGAACGGCGCGCGTTCTGAGCGCGACGCTGCCCGCCGAGATCACCCGCTTCACGATCACACCGATCGAAAAAGGCGTCGCCGGCTCCGCGGTGACCGTCGCGCGCGCCGACCTCGAGGCGCTCGAATACGACCCGATGGCCGGCCCCGAGAGCTTGGCCCGCAGCGGCTTCGCCCCCACCCAGCCGCTGCCACCGATCCCGGCGGCCCATCCCGATTTCGATTGGGGCATCGCGCCCTATATTGCGCCGAGCCTGTTCGACCCCGACGATCCGCTGCGCGCCGATGCCGGCGTCGCTCTCTCGGCCAGCGTGTCGCCCTGGAGTGGTGGCCTGATCTCGGGTCGGGTGCGCCAGAAGCTGATCGGCAATCTCGACGAGTCCGAGCGCCCTTCGACATCCGTGCTGCCGCATGTGCGCAGCGACGCGAACATCTACCAGCGCGAGGGCACGACCGCGCTCTCCACCCTGACCGCCGCGCAATACGTTCAGCCCGCGCCCGAGTTCTATGGCAGGGTGACGGCGGGCTATCTCGAGCCGATGTTCGGCGGCGTCTCGACCGAGCTCCTGTGGAAGCCGCAGGACAGCCGTCTCGCGCTCGGCGCCGAGGCGAACTACGTGGTCCAGCGCGATTACGACCAGGCTTTCGGCTTCCAGGACTACGAGGTCGCCACCGGGCATGTCTCGGCCTATTACGACATCGGCGGTGGCTATCGCGGACAGATCGACATGGGCCGCTACCTCGCGGGGGATTGGGGCGCGACCTTCACTCTTGACCGCGAGTTCGAGAACGGCTGGAGCCTCGGCGCATTCGCGACGCTGACCGATGTGCCTTTCGACGATTTCGGCGAGGGCTCCTTCGACAAGGGCTTGCGGCTGACTATCCCGATCGACTGGGTGAGGGGCGAGCCGACCCGAGACGACTTCTCTACGGTGATCCGGCCGGTGACTCGCGACGGCGGAGCACGTCTCAAGGTCGAGGGCCGGCTCTACGAGACCGTGCGTGAATTGCACCAGCCGGAGCTGGGCGACAGCTGGGGGCGGTTCTGGAAATGAAGACGACGCTGATCCTTCTGGCGGCTACCGCCATGCTTTCGGGCTGTGGACTGCTGCAGGGCCCTACTGCCGCCGATCCGCGCGAAACGCTGCGCCGTGCCGATCTCGACGCCGTCGGCAACCCTCTGCTGCTGGCAGTGCTGCCTGGAAAAGGCGTCTTCGCCTCGTTGATGCCTCTGGTGCGCAAGGGCGATACCCTCACCTGGGTCACTGCCGATGGCGTGACACTGGCCTTCGAGAACGGCGTGCTGACCGGTTCCCGAGGCCTCGGCGACGATCTGATGGGTGGCGATGCCGGCGGCACGGCCAGCGCCATCGCCGGGGGGGCGACGCGTTATGCCCGGCGCTACGGTTACCTGTCGGGCGACAACCAGTGGATCGCGCTGCAGTTTCGATGCGAGGTCACCGCTAGGCAGGACGAGACGATCGTCATCGTCGAGCACCGGCAGGCCACCCGCCGGACCGACGAGCGCTGCAGCGGCAATGATCTCGTCGTGGAGAACAGCTACTGGGCGGGGTCGGACGGCCTGGTCTGGAAGTCGCGGCAATGGGTCGGGCCCGAAGTCGGTTATCTGGAAACTGAACGGCTGGTGCGGTAAGGGCGGCAATCCCTACCCTACCGGCTAATGTGCGCTATCGATTACCGGAATGATGCTCGATATATCTTCGGCGAAGATCAACTCACTCAGACCTCTGTTCAGAGCTTCAGGCTCCAGCCGTGAGCGCATGTTCTGACTGACAGCTTTCTGCGAGGACCACGGACTGGGCTGCTGCTCGGCCGAGATATGACGTCAAGGTCACGTAACCGGGGTATGCCGGTTCTTCCGTTTCCGCAGCACTACCCTCTACGAATGGGAGCCTGGTTTTCCTGAAACCAAGCGTAGGTCTCCCTCAGTCCATCCAACAGGCCGATCCGGGACGACCAGCCCATCGCTTCCAGCCGGGAAACATCCATCAACTTGCGAGGCGTACCATCGGGTTTGCTCGTATCAAAGCCGATCCGGCCCTGGAAGCCAGCGATCTCCGCTACTAGTCGAGCGAGGTCAGCGATCGAGATGTCCTGCCCTGCGCCGACATTTATGTGGCTCAGCATGGGCTGGGTCTCGCGGCAATAGATTTCGCGGGGCAGATCCATGACGAAGAGCGAAGCCTCGGCCATGTCATCGACATGCAGGAACTCGCGCTTCGGCTTTCCCGTGCCCCAGATAGTTACCTCCTCCGCGCCCTGCTGCACTGCCTCGTGAAAACGCCGTATCAGCGCAGGCAGAACGTGGCTGTTTTCGGGGTGGAAGTTGTCGCCCGGCCCATAGAGGTTGGTGGGCATCACCGAACGATAGTCGCGCCCATGCTGGCGGTTGAAGCTCTCGCACAACTTGATCCCGGCGATCTTGGCGATGGCGTAGGGCTCGTTGGTCGGCTCGAGCGAGCCAGTGAGTAGCGCATCCTCGGACATCGGCTGCGGTGCCTCGCGCGGGTAAATGCATGAGGACCCGAGGAAAAGCAGCCGCTGCACCCCCGCCTCGTGCGCCTGGCCGATCACGTTGGCCTGGATCAGAAGGTTGTCGTAGATGAAGTCGGCCGGATAGGTGTTGTTGGCGTGGATGCCACCAACCTTCGCGGCGGCAAGGATCACAGCGTCGGGACGCTCGGCCTGCATGAACGCCTGCACGGCCGCCTGATCACGCAGGTCGAGCTCAGCCGAGCTGCGGGTGATCAGCGCGTCCTCGCCGCGCGCCTCGAGCCGGCGCAGGATCGCGCTGCCGACCATGCCGCGATGGCCAGCCACGTAGATTTTCGCCATGCGCTCAGCCCTCCAGGCTGACGGGCAATTCGAGCCCGTGAACCTTTAGCAGCGCGTGGCGACGGGCCGATCTGTGATCCGCCTCGACCATCTCGCGGCACATCTCGCGCGCGGTGATCTCGGGCACCCAGCCCAGCTTCTCGCGCGCCTTCCTCGGATCGCCCAGCAGCGTCTCGACCTCGGCGGGGCGGAAGTAGCGCGGATCGATCCGCACGATCACGTCGCCCCGCTTCGCCATCGGCGCCAGATCCCCGGTCACCGTCTCGACCACGCCAATCTCGTCAACGCCCTCGCCTTCGAAGCGCAGCCTGATGCCGAGGTCCTCGGCCGCCCAGGTGATGAACTCGCGCACCGAGTACTGCTTGCCTGTGGCGATCACGAAGTCCTCGGGCGCCTCCTGCTGCAGCATCATCCACTGCATCCTGACGTAGTCCTTGGCGTGACCCCAGTCGCGCAGCGCGTCGATGTTGCCCATGTAGAGACAGGGTTCTAGCCCCATCGCGATGTTGGACAGGCCGCGGGTGATCTTGCGGGTCACGAAGGTCTCGCCGCGGCGCGGGCTCTCATGGTTGAACAGGATGCCGTTGCAGGCATACATGCCATAGGCCTCGCGGTAGTTCACCGCGATCCAGTAGGCATACATTTTGGCCACGGCGTAGGGGCTCCGCGGATGGAAAGGCGTGGTCTCGGTCTGGGGAATCTCCTGCACGAGGCCGTAAAGTTCGGAGGTCGAGGCTTGGTAGAAACGGGTTTCTTTCTCTCGTCCTAGAAAGCGGATCGCCTCCAGCAGACGCAGCGTGCCCATCGCATCGACGTCGGCGGTGTATTCAGGCGCCTCGAAGCTCACCGCAACGTGGGATTGGGCACCGAGGTTATAGACCTCGTCCGGCTGCACTTCTGAGAGCAAACGGGTCAGGTTCGAACTATCAGACAGATCCCCATAATGAAGAAAAAACCGGGCATCATGGCTGTGCGGGTCCTCATAGATATGGTCCACGCGCTGGGTGTTGAACAACGAGGCCCGACGCTTGATCCCATGCACCTCATAGCCCTTTTCAAGCAGAAACTCGGCAAGGTAAGAGCCGTCTTGGCCCGTGACGCCAGTGATGAGGGCTTTCATTTTGACCTAGGTACTCTCTAGAAATATAAAATCTCGTCTCCGCTCGGCAGTTGGATTGGGATAGCCGCCCTTTCTCCCCAGACTTAATGCACCCTGCTGCTAATTGACATAAGTATGCCGCGGCTGGTCATACCGCTTATTATTACGAGACGTTAGCGCACCCTTTTCCTAGCAATCTCGCCAGCTAGCAAACGCAATTGACAAGTTTGAACGTGACCGTACGGAGAATAGCGCATTGCGACGCAAAAGAATCCGCCCAACCTCCAGTAGCTCGCAAACTAAAATCGAACAATGCGAAATAGTGAGAACTAATTTGCACAACTAAAGAATACCCACGTGGGACCCCACCACAAGTTGAACAGAAGTCGTAGGCCATCATCAAACCGAGGGTCAAAAAGAGGGCACTGCCGCTGGCCCCCTTCCACCAAACGATCTTCGGAGGTCATGTCCCGGGGCGTGGTGTAGCTGAGGCGGCCATCGGGTTTCTCGGTAGGGTCGGGTTGCGAAAGCCAACCTGAACCGAGGGATGCCCCCGATGACCAAACCCATGATGGACCTGAGAGAGCT
>Ga0208794_1000158_pt1 | contig 58993 bp, 58 predicted proteins | sample 32_taG_FD_184106 | JGI IMG/M metagenome (GOLD analysis project Ga0208794, IMG submission 184106) | Marine viral communities from the Gulf of Mexico - 32_GoM_OMZ_CsCl metaG (SPAdes) (version 2) | ecosystem: Environmental > Aquatic > Marine > Oceanic | place: Atlantic Ocean: Gulf of Mexico... | reverse complement strand
TGAAACTCTTTGTCGGACTAGGCAATCCGGGGGCCAAATACGCCCGGAACCGTCACAATATCGGCTTCATGGCCGTTGACCGGATCGCCGAGGATCATGGCTTTGCGCCTTGGCGCGCCAAGTTCCAAGGCGAGGTCGCCGAGGGCAGGCTGGGGACCGAGAAGGTGCTCCTGCTGAAGCCCGCGACCTTCATGAATCTGTCCGGCCAATCGGTCGGCGAAGCCGCGCGTTTCCACAAGATCGACAGCATCGACATCACCGTGTTCCACGACGAGATCGACCTCGCGCCGGGACGGCTCAAGATCAAGTCGGGCGGCGGTCACGCCGGCCATAACGGGCTGCGCTCGATCCACCAGCATCTGGGGCCGCATTACGACCGGGTGCGGATGGGCGTCGGTCATCCGGGCCACAAGGACGCGGTGCCGGGCTACGTGCTCAAGGATTTCGCCAAGGCCGACGAGGACTGGCTCGACGACATGCTGCGCGGCGTATCGGACGGGGCCGCGGCACTGGCCACCGGGGACGGGCCGCGCTTCATGAACGCCGTGGCGCTGAGGCTGAACCCGCCGCGCTCCGGTGGCGGCGCGAAGCCACCTGCCCAGAAGGCTGACGCCGCCCCGGCACCAGCCGCTCCCAAATCGCAGGCCCCTGCCCCCGCGCCCACCGATGATCGCTCGGCCCTCCAGAAGCTCGCTGATCGGTTCAGGTGACGGAACGGGATCGCCCTGGTGACATACTGGCCCGTCGGAGGGAGGACAAATGAAGGTAGAACCATCGCTGAACGTGTTCGATGAACCGCTCGCCGCCTGTTCGACCGGCCCGGTCACCGGATTCTTCCGTGACGGTCGTTGCAACACCTGTGCCGAGGATGTCGGGAGCCACACGGTCTGCGCCGTGATGACCGCCGAGTTCCTTGCATGGTCGGCCTATGTCGGAAACGACCTGAGCATGCCGCGCCCGGAGTTCGATTTCCCGGGGCTGCGGCCGGGTGATCGCTGGTGCCTGTGCGCCATGCGCTTCCTGCAAGCCCATGACGAGGGCTGTGCCCCGCGGGTGCATCTTGCTGCGACCCATCGCGCCGCGCTCGAGGTGATACCGCTCTCGGTCCTCGAGGGTTACGCCGCAGCATAACAAGAAGCCCCGGCCAGAGTGATCCGGCCGGGGCTTATAGTTTTTAAGTGCGCCGAGGCTTACTGGTTGTCGGTCACAGCGTCGTCGTCATCAGCTTCGTCGTCGGTATCTTCTTCGCCTTCCTCAAGGAAGCCGTCGATCTCGGTGTTGTTGGGCTCGATCTCGTTTTCGCCCTCGTCACGATAGTCCGGATCGTCAGAATCATCCGAAGCGGAGCGGTCCTCCGGGTCCTCGACCTCGGGCGACTCCATCGCGTCCATGTCGTGGTCCATCTTCACGCCTTCCGGCACCACGAAAGTCGCGGTCACCGGCGCGCCATTGACCATGATGGGGCCGTCGACATCGGTCATGCCTTCGCCGAATTCATAGACACCGTTGCCGTTGGTTTCGGCATGCAGCATCGCCACAAGCTCGGTCCCGGCTGGCAGTGCCTGGGGGATCGTCACCATGACGTCGGTATTCTCACCGGCCATCACCATTGCATGGCCCATCGAGGCGGGCACGACGGGCGCACCATCGGCGACAGCATGCAGGACGATGTAGCCATCCTCGCGGGTCGTGATGCGCGGGAAGGTCACCATGGTCTGGCCATCGGCCATCGACATCATCATGGCCTCCTGATCGGCTTCGATCATCATCGTGTCGTCTTGCGCGATCGCGGCGCCGGCCATCAATGCGGCAGTAGCCGAAGCGGTTGCGAAGATCTTGAACATTGTATTCTCCAAATCTGGTTTGGATTGATAACCATCTGAAAGACTTCGGGTTCACTGTCGCTCTACACATCGGCGTGTTTCCCCCATGTGCGCCTCCCCCGGAACAAGAAAAAGGCCGGTCGGGGTTGCCCCGACCGGCCGATCAACTGGAATTCCGAGAATGGATTACTGGCTGTTGTCCTCATCGGACGGGTCAGCCATGTCTTCGCCTTCCTCGATGAAGCCTTCGGTCTCGGTGTCGTTGGGCTGGAGAGCCGACTCGTTGTCGTCGCGGTAGTCCGGGTCGTCGCTGTCATCCGACGCGGCGCGCGCTTCGGGATCGGCAGTGCCGGTCGCGGTCATGCCGGTCGCGATGCGGATTTCCTGCACGCTCAGCATACCGTCGCCGTCGGCGTCATCCTCGATCAGGATCGCGGCCCCTTCGGCACCGAAGGCAGCCTCGAGCTCGGCCATGCTCAGCTCCATGTTGCCATCGGTGTCCACCTCGGCAAACGGAATGCTCTGGGCCACGGCGGTCGAGGCACCCAGAACGAAGGCGGTGGTCGCGAGGCTGGCGCTCAGTTTGTTCAGCATGTCGTGTCCTCTCGAATTGTGAGTTCGCGCCCCAACGTGTTGCCCGGCGAGGCGTTCGGAGAGGCGCGTTCACAAGGACGTGAGAACCCTCAGGTCTGGATGTCGACGCCGAGATGCTTGGCCACGGTAAAGATGTCCTTGTCGCCGCGACCGCACATGTTCATCACCAGCAGGTGGTCCTTGGGCAGTTCCGGCGCGATCTTCATCACATGCGCCAGCGCGTGGGACGGCTCCAGCGCCGGGATGATCCCTTCGAGCGCGCAGGACAGCTTGAACGCCTCGAGCGCCTCGGCATCGGTGATTGCCACGTATTGCGCCCGGCCGATCTCGTGCAGCCAGGCGTGCTCGGGACCGATGCCCGGGTAGTCGAGGCCGGCAGAGATCGAATGGCCTTCGAGGATCTGACCGTCATCGTCCTGCAGCAGGTAGGTCTTGTTGCCATGCAGCACGCCCGGGCGCCCGCCGGTAAGCGAGGCGCAGTGCTGCATCTTCAGGTCGACGCCCTTGCCGCCCGCCTCGACGCCGATGATGTTCACCTCCCGGTCATCGAGGAACGGGAAGAACAGCCCCATCGCATTCGATCCGCCACCGATCGCCGCGATCAGCGTGTCGGGCAGACGTCCCTCGGCGGCCTGCATCTGCTCGCGCACCTCCTTGCCGATGATCGACTGGAAGTCGCGGACCATCGCCGGATAGGGATGCGGGCCCGCGACGGTGCCGATGCAGTAGAAGGTGTCGCGCACATTGGTGACCCAGTCGCGAAGCGCGTCGTTCATCGCGTCCTTGAGCGTGCCGCGGCCCGAGGTGACGGGCACGACCTCGGCGCCCAGAAGCCGCATCCGGAACACGTTGGGCGCCTGGCGCTCGACGTCATGCGCGCCCATGTAGACCACGCATTTCAGACCGAACTTCGCGCAGACCGTCGCAGTCGCCACGCCATGCTGGCCGGCACCGGTCTCTGCGATGATCCGGGTTTTGCCCATGCGGCGGGCGAGGATGATCTGGCCCAGCACGTTGTTGATCTTGTGCGCGCCGGTGTGGTTCAGCTCGTCGCGCTTGAGATAGATCTTGGCCCCGCCGAGATGCTCGGTCAGACGCTCGGCAAAGTAGAGCGGGCTGGGCCGGCCGACGTAGTGGGTCCACAGATCGTCCATCTCCGCCCAGAAGGACGGGTCGGTCTTGGCCTTCTCGTACTCGGCCTCGAGCGACAGGATCAGCGGCATCAGCGTCTCGGAGACGAAACGCCCGCCGAACTGGCCGAAGCGGCCGCCCTCGTCGGGCCCGGCCATGAAGCTGTTGATGAGATCGTCCGCCATGCGCTGGGCCTCCTCGCGTTCGGCCTCCGGACTACCCTTGCCGCGCGGGGCGGTAAAGGGTTCTCGCCTCAATCGCGGTCGCGCCAGCGCCGCGAAGTGCCGTCGATCCAGCGCCGACCGCGGATCAGCGCCGCGTTGACGCCCGGCCGCAGGATCGGCAGGTCGACCGCCAGAAGCGCGAGGCCGATCGGAAGCATCCACAGCCCGAAGATCGGAAGGATCGCCGCGAAGCCCCCGAGGATGAGCAGCAGCCCCACCGGTATGCGTATCCAACGGGCATGGTCCGCCATCAACAGATCCGACATCCGCCGCATCCGCGGCGAACCGCCGGTCATCGCCCGCATCTGCCGTTGCAGGCGGGCCTTCTCACGCTCGTGATCGACGGTCTTGCTCATGGCTGCCATGTAGGACGACCACGGGGCCGCGGCAATCGCCTTCGTCAGCCACTTGCCGCCGACAGGAAAGCGCGGATGCGATCGGCATCCTTGCGCCCCGGGGCACTCTCGACCCCGGATGAGACGTCGACCTGACGCGCACCGGTCCGGGCCACGGCCTCGGCTAGGTTCTCGGGCGTTAGCCCGCCCGCCAGCATCCATGGCACGGGCCAGCGCCGCCCGGCGATCAGCCGCCAGTCAAAGGCGAGCCCGTTGCCGCCGGGCAGTGCAGCACCCGCTGGCGCCTTGGCATCGACGAGGATCTGGTCGGCCACGGCCGCATAGAGGTCGAGCGCGGGCAGGTCGGCCCCCGTGGCCACCCCCACCGCCTTCATCACCGGCAGGCCGTGACGGGCGCGGATCTCGGCCACGCGCTCGGGCGTCTCGCGGCCATGAAGCTGCAGCATGTCGAGCGGCACGCGGGCGACGATGTCGTCGAGCGTCGCGTCGTCGGCATCCACCACCAGCGCCACCTTGGCGACGCCCGGCGGCACCTCCAACGCGAGCGCAGCGGCGGTCTCGACACTGACGCAGCGCGGCGATCTGGCGAAGAAGACGAAGCCCACATAGCGGGCGCCTGCCGCCACGGCGGCATCGAGGCCTGCCCGGTCGGACAGGCCGCAGATCTTGACGGAGACGGGCATTCAGACGCGGGCGGGTTCGGCCGGGCGATCGACGAGCGCCAGCACGTCGTCCTCGCCCTCGTGCTTCTCGTGCCGCAGACGGTCGACCTCGCGCTCGAGGCGGTTGACGTCACGGGCCCGCCGGCGCGCCTCGGCGCGGTGCTTGTGCTCGCGCAGCCACTCCCAGAGGAAGCCGATCATCAGGCCGAGCGCCACGCCGATCAGGATCACGGCATAGAGCGGCAGGTCGATGTCGGGCGAGATGCCGAACAGCCCGCTCAGCCCCTCGGGCAGCACGCGCAGCGTGACCATGCCGCGGTTGGCGAGGCCGAGAATGACCAGACAGATGGCGACGATGCCCCAGAAGGCGGTGCGGAGAGCTCTCATGTGGTGGTTCTATTTCCCGTTTAGCCGGTCGCGCAAGAGCTTGCCGGTCTTGAAGAAGGGGACGTGCTTTTCTTCGACCTCGACCGCCTCGCCGGTGCGCGGGTTGCGGCCGAGCCGCTGGTCGCGCTTCTTCACCGAAAAGGCGCCGAAGCCGCGCAGTTCGACCCGGTTTCCTTCGGCCATCGCCTGGGTGATCCGGTCGAAGATCGTGTTCACGATCTTTTCGACGTCGCGCTGATAGAGATGCGGGTTCTCATCCGCGATTTTCTGGATCAGTTCGGAGCGAATCATTAGCAGCCCTCCCTGTCCGTGCCGCGCCGATGCGGCGACATGTCACGGATCTGTGTCATCAAGACTATAGGGGCATCACCGGTTCCGATAAATAGTGCAGTCAAAACAACGGTGCGGTTTTGACCCACGTTCACGAAAAGACCCCGCCGCCCGGTGAGGGGCGACGGGGTCGAAAGCGTTCCGGGGCCGAAAAGGGCCCCGGATGGGCTCAGCGGTCGCCCTTGAGGGCGGCGCCAAGGATGTCGCCCAGCGAGGCGCCCGAATCGGAGGAGCCGTACTGCTCGACCGCTTCCTTCTCTTCGGCGATCTCGCGCGCCTTGATCGACAGGCCCAGCTTGCGGGTCTTGCTGTCGACGTTGGTGACGCGGACGTCGACCTTGTCGCCGACGCCGAAGCGCTCGGGGCGCTGCTCGGCACGGTCACGCGACAGATCCGAGCGACGGATGAAGGACTTCATGCCCTCATAGGTCACTTCGATGCCGCCGTCTTCGATCTTGGTCACCTCGACGGTGATGATCGAGCCGCGCTTCACACCACCGATGGCTTCGGCGAACGGATCGCCGTCCATGGCCTTGATCGAGAGCGAGATGCGCTCCTTCTCGATGTCGACCTCGGTGACCTTGGCCTTCACGACGTCGCCCTTGCGGAAGTCGCCGATCACGTCCTCGCCACGACCTTCCCAGGTCAGGTCCGACAGGTGAACCATGCCGTCGATGTCGCCCGGAAGGCCGACGAACAGGCCGAACTCGGTGATGTTCTTCACCTCGCCCTCGACCTCGGTGCCCTCGGGGTGGGTCTCGGCGAAGACTTCCCACGGGTTGCGCTGGGTCTGCTTCAGGCCGAGCGAGACGCGGCGCTTGGCGCTGTCGATCTCAAGCACCATCACTTCCACTTCCTGCGAAGTGGAGACGATCTTGCCGGGGTGCACGTTCTTCTTGGTCCAGCTCATCTCGGAGACGTGGACCAGACCCTCGACGCCCGGCTCCAGCTCCACGAAGGCGCCGTAGTCGGTGATGTTGGTCACGCGGCCGGTGTGCACGCTCTCGATCGGGAACTTGGCTTCCACCGAATCCCACGGATCGTCCTGCAGCTGCTTCATGCCGAGGCTGATACGGTGGGTTTCCTTGTTGATCTTGATGACCTGGACCTTGACGGTCTCGCCGATCGACAGGATCTCCGAGGGGTGGTTCACGCGGCGCCACGCCATGTCGGTGACGTGCAGCAGGCCGTCGACGCCGCCGAGATCAACGAACGCACCGTATTCGGTGATGTTCTTGACCACGCCGTCGACCGTCTGGCCTTCGTGCAGGTTGGCGATGACCTCGGCGCGCTGCTCGGCACGGCTCTCTTCGAGGATCGCGCGACGCGACACCACGATGTTGCCACGGCGGCGGTCCATCTTGAGGATCTGGAACGGCTGCTTGAGACCCATGAGCGGGCCGGCGTCGCGCACAGGGCGCACATCGACCTGCGAGCCGGGCAGGAAGGCCACGGCGCCGCCGAGATCGACGGTGAAGCCACCCTTGACGCGGCCGAAGATGGCGCCTTCGACGCGCTCTTCGTCGGCATAGGCCTTCTCGAGACGGTCCCACGCCTCTTCGCGGCGGGCCATCTCACGCGAGATGACGGCTTCGCCACGGGCGTTCTCAACCTGACGGAGGAAGACTTCGACCTCGTCGCCGGGCTTGAGGTCGGCCTGCTCGCCGGGGTTGGCGAATTCCTTGAGATCGATGCGGCCTTCCATCTTGTAGCCGACATCGATGATGGCCTGACCCGCCTCGATGGCGAGCACGCGGCCCTTGACGACGCTGCCTTCGGACGGCGTGTCGATTTCGAAGCTTTCGTTCAGGAGGGCTTCGAATTCCTCCATGGATGCTTTAGCGCACATGCGGTCAGTTTTTCCTTTGTAAGTCGCTATACGGGCCAGGCGGTTGTCTCCGCCGGTCTTTGGATTTCGGCTTGCCGACAGGGCGTCCAACGCGACCGGGGCCGGAAATTCCGACCCTGCCTCATCCTGCTCGCGCGCGAGACGCGCGCCGCCCTCTCGACGCCCGTGTCCATAGAGCAAAGCCGGTCCCGGATCAAGCAGCACGGCCACACTCGCCACGCCCCTGGGCCTCGCCCATTGCGCGATCCCTTCGCCGGCGCACTAATGGCGGCCCGGACAGGAGAGCTTGATGGACCTGGACATTCTACTCGCGGTCAACCGCATCGCAGGGCGCGACGCGCTGCTCGACACGTTGATCCTTCAGGTTGCTTCGAGCCCGCTGTTCAAGGGCATTCCAGTGATGATGCTGGTCTGGGGGTTGTGGATGCAGCCGCATGCCGCGCAGGCGAGACGCCGCGCCGCCCTTGCCGGAACCCTGGTAATGGCGGTGTTGGCGCTGGCAACGGGCCGGGTGCTGTCGATGACGCTGCCCTACCGGGCGCGGCCGATCCACGATGCCGATCTGCCGCTGCGGCTGGCGGACTCGGTCGGGGTGGACACGCTGAACGACTGGTCCGCCATGCCCAGCGACCACGCGGTGCTGTTCTTCGCGCTGGCCACCGGCATCGCGCTGGCCGACCGTCGCTGGGGTCTCGTGGCGCTGGCCCATGCGGTGCTGGTGATTGCGCTGCCGCGGGTCGCGCTCGGCTTCCACTGGCCGAGCGACATCCTCGTCGGCGGCGCGCTCGGCGTCGCGATGGCGCTGATCGCGGTGCCCTTGCTGCGGCGGGTTCTGCTGGACACAGGCCTGCTGGCCTGGCTCGAGTCCCGGCCGGGATTCAGCTACCCGCTGATGTTCCTTGTCGCGCACCAGCTCGGCACGATGTTCGCCTCGAGCCGCACCCTGCTGGGCGTGCTGCGCGACGTGCTCTCCGGTTAGCGGCCGAGCCGCTCCGCGACCCGCGCCACGGCAGCGGCGACCGCCTGCTCGACATCGAGCTCCGACGTATCAAGCAGATGCGCGTCGTCGGCCGGCCGCAGCGGCGCTTCGGCGCGGCCGGAATCGCGCAGGTCGCGGGCGCGGACATCCTCCAGCACGGCGCCGAAATCGGTCTCGACCCCGGCCGCGACCAGCTCTGCCAGCCGCCGCGCCGCGCGGGCCTCGGCGCTCGCGGTGACGAAGAGCTTCACCTCGGCCTCGGGGCAGATCACCGTGCCGATGTCGCGCCCGTCGAGCACCGCGCCACCTTCGCGCCGGGCGAAGCTGCGCTGGAATTCGAGAAGCGCCGCGCGCACCTCGCCGATCACCGCCACCTCGCTTGCCGCGCGCGCCACCTCGGGGCTGCGCAGCCCGGGCGCGGCCAGCGCCTCCGGGGTCAGGCCCCGTGCCGCCTCGACCGGATCGGCACCGGCCAGAACCTGCGCGCCGACAGCGCGGTAGAGCAGCCCGGTGTCGAGATGAGCAAAGCCGAAATGGGTGGCGACGGCGCGCCCCACCGTGCCCTTGCCCGCGGCGGCCGGGCCGTCGATGGCGACCGTGAAGATCATGCCCGCGCCACCCCGGCGCCGAGCCCCGTCATCAGCGGTTCGAACACCGGGAAGGAGGTGGCAATCGGACCGCCGTCATCCACGCGCATCGGCGCGTTCGTCGCCAAGCCCATCACCAGGAAGGACATGGCGATGCGGTGGTCGAGACGGCTTTCCACCGTGGCACCACCCGGCACCTGGCCGTGGCCGCAGCCATGCACGATCCACCAGTCCTCGCCCTCCTCGACCTCGACGCCGGCGGCACGCAGCCCCTGCGCCATGGCGTCGATCCGGTCGCTTTCCTTCACGCGCAGCTCCTTCACGCCGCGCATCACGGTCGGCCCTTCGGCGAAGGCCGCGACCACCGAGAGCACCGGATACTCGTCGATCATCGAGGCGGCACGGGCGGGCGGCACCTCGATGCCCTTCATGTTCGGCGAGAAACGCGCGCGCAGGTCGGCCACCGGCTCGCCCCCCTCCTCGCGCGGGTTCTCGTAGGTCAGGTCGGCGCCCATCTCGCGCAGCGTCTCGAACAGCCCGGCGCGGGTCGGGTTGAGGCCGATATTCGGCACCAGCACGTCCGAGCCCTCGGCGATCAACGCCGCGCAGACCGGGAAGGCGGCGGAGCTGGGATCGCGCGGCACCACGATGTGCTGCGGCTTCAGCTCGGGCTGGCCGGTGAGCGTGATCACCCGACCCTCATCTGTTTCCTCGACCACCAGTTCCGCGCCGAAGCCCGTCAGCATCCGCTCGGTATGGTCGCGGGTGGCTTCCTTCTCGATCACGACGGTCTTGCCGGGGGCGTTGAGACCCGCCAGCAGCACCGCCGACTTCACCTGCGCCGAGGGCACCGGCACGGTGTAGCGCACCGGCATCGGATCGCGCGCGCCGGTGATCGTCATCGGCAGCCGCCCGCCCTCGCGCCCTTCGGCCTTGGCACCGAACAGCGCCAGCGGATCGGTGACGCGACCCATGGGCCGCGAGCACAGCGAGGCGTCGCCGGTGAAGGTCACGGTGATCGGCGTGGTGGCCATCGCCCCCATGATCAGCCGCACCCCGGTGCCGGAATTGCCGCAGTCGATCACGCCCTCGGGCTCGGCAAAGCCGCCGACGCCGACGCCATGCACCGACCAGCGGCCGCCCCCGTGATCGGTGACCTCGGCTCCGAAGGCACGCATCGCCTTGGCGGTGTCGAGCACGTCCTGCCCTTCGAGCAGCCCCTCGATCACCGTCTCGCCGACCGAGAGCGCGCCAAGGATCAGGCTGCGATGGCTGATCGACTTGTCGCCCGGCACATGCGCCTCGCCCGACAGGGCGGGGCCGCGCTGGGACATCATCGGGATCGGATCGCCATGGCCGGACATCGGGGCACCTCGTGGTTTGCTCGGGCTCGTTCCTAGACCGACGCGGCGGCAGCGTCCACGCCCGGTGCCGCCTCAGGGCCGCCGGAAGGTGAGGTAATGCGGTCGCCGACCCTCGCGCAGCGCCTTTTGCTCGTAGCGGGTCGAGGGCCAGTCGGCCCAAGCGGCGTCGTCGGGGTGATCGACACGCACGAATCCCGCCTGCGGCACCTCTTCGAGGGTCTGGCGGACGTAATCGGGAATGTCGGTCGCGACCCGGAATTCGGCTCCGGGCTTCAGCACCCGGAACAGCGGCTCCAGATGTTCCTGCGTGACGAAGCGGCGGCGGTGATGGCGCGCCTTGGGCCAGGGGTCGGGGTAGTTGAGGAACGCCTTCTCGACGCTCGCATCTGGCAGCACGTCGAACAGGTCGCGCACGTCGCCCGGATGCACGGCGATGTTGTCCACCTCGGCATCGCGGATCTTGCCCAGCAGCATTGCCACGCCGTTGATGAAGGGCTCGGCCCCGATGATCGCGATGTCGGGGTAGCTCTTGGCCATGTGCACCAGATGCTCACCCCCGCCGAAGCCCACCTCGAGCCAGATCGGCTTACCGCCGAAACGCGCGTCGAGATCGAGCTTCTCGCGATCGGGGTTCACGTCCCAATCGACCGGCCCCGGCGACAAGGCGTCGAGATCGTGCTCGAGATGCTCTTTCTGCGTCGGGCGCAGCGTCTTGCCGTGGATGCGGCCATAGAAATTGCGCCAGGGGGCGCCGGAGGGGTGCGAACCTTTTTTCATGGCTGGCGGGTTAGCGCGGGCGGCGCCGCCACGCAACATGCCGAACGCCTCCGAGGCCGGGACGTCATGCCCGGTCCGGAACGAGAAAGGGGCAGAGCGCCTGCCCTGCCCCTTTGTCATTTCCGAGAACCGCGACGGGCCAACCGTCGGATGCCGGAGCTAGAGCCCGCGCTTGAGCGCCTCGGCCAGATCGGTCCGCTCCCAGGAGAAGCCGCCATCCGCCTCAGGCGCGCGGCCGAAATGGCCATAGGCCGCTGTGCGGGCATAGATCGGGCGGTTGAGCCCGAGATGGGTGCGGATGCCGCGCGGCGTCAGGTCCATCGCCTGCGCCACCGCGCGCTCGATTTCGGCGTTCGAGACCTCGCCGGTGCCATGGGTGTCGGCATAGATCGACAGCGGCCGGGCCACGCCGATGGCATAGGACAGCTGGATCGTGCAGCGCTCGGCCAGGCCGGCGGCGACGACGTTCTTGGCGAGGTAGCGCGCGGCATAGGCGGCCGAACGGTCGACCTTGGTCGGATCCTTCCCCGAGAAGGCGCCGCCGCCATGCGGCGCCGCGCCACCATAGGTGTCGACGATGATCTTGCGGCCCGTCAGACCCGCATCGCCATCCGGCCCGCCGATCACGAACTTGCCCGTGGGGTTCACCCACCATTCGGTCTTGTCGGTGATCCAGCCCTGCGGCAGCACGTCGCGGATGTAAGGTTCGACGATGGCGCGGATGTCGGCGCTGGTCTGACCCTCGTCGGAATGCTGGGTCGACAGCACGATCGAGGTTGCCTCGACCGGCATCCCGTTCTCGTAGCGCAGCGAGAGCTGGCTCTTGGCATCGGGGCGCAGCGTCGGCTCGGCGCCGGATTTGCGGACATCGGCGAGCCGCTTGAGGATTCGGTGCGCGTAATGGATCGGCGCCGGCATCAGCTCGGGCGTTTCGCTGCACGCATAGCCGAACATGATGCCCTGATCGCCAGCGCCTTCTTCCTTGCCCTCGGCGGCGTCCACCCCTTGGGCGATATGGGCCGATTGCGGATGCAGAAGGTTGGTCACCTCGACGTCGCGGTGGTGGAAGGCATCCTGCTCGTAGCCGATGTCGCGGATGCAATCGCGCACGATCCCCTCGACCCCGCCCAGCACCTGCTCGAGCTTAGCCTGATCCTTGAGACCGATCTCGCCGCCGACCACGACGCGGTTGGTGGTGGCGAAGGTTTCGCAAGCCACCCGCGCCTCCGGCTCCTCGGCGAGCAGCGCGTCGAGCACGGCATCGGAGATCCGGTCGCAGACCTTGTCGGGATGGCCTTCGGACACCGATTCGGAGGTGAAAATGTAGTTCTGGCGGGACATGAAGAGGTGCTCCATTGAAATTCGCCCGACACGCCAGGAAGCCGTTGTGCCGGGAATCCGCCCCCGCTACGCCCCGGCCCGCCCCCGGTCAAGCCGATTTCGGCGCATGGCTGCCAGTCCCAGAAGCGCCAGCAGGCCCAGCATAGGCGCGTCGCCCAGCCGCGCATAGGCGGGCGCGGCCCCGCGCGGCGGCAGCGGCGCGTCGATCGCGCCGGTCTCGTCCAGACCCAGCCGGGCGGTCACCCGGCCCTGGGCGTCGATCATCGCCGAGACGCCGGTATTGGCAACGCGCGCCATCGGCATTCGCTGCTCGATCGCCCTGAGCCGTGCCAGAGCGAGGTGCTGATAGGGGCCGGAGACGGTGCCGAACCAAGCGTCGTTGGTCATCAAGACCATCAGTCTCGGCCGCAGCGCCCCGGTGGCGGTAGCCGCGTTGACCTCGCGCGCAAAAATCCCCTCGTAGCAGATCAGGGGCAGCGCCAGCCCGATCCCGGGCACCGCGACCGGGTGCAGGCCGGGCCCCGGCGTGTAGCCGCCGCCCTCGCTGGCCGCCAATCCGTGGATGCCGAAGCGCGCGGCCCATTCGCCGAAGGGGACGTATTCGCCGAACGGCACGAGATGCGCCTTGTCATAGAGCGCCGCGATCTCGCCCGCCCCGTTCATGACGATGGCCGAGTTGTAGTAGCGCGCCGCCTCGCGACGCTGGATGCCAAGCATGACCGGCGCGCCACGCGCGGCGGCGGCGCCCTCGGCCAGCGCATCGCCCGACTGGTCGAGAAGCCAGGGCAACGCCGTCTCGGGCCAAATCACGAGATCGGGCACGTCGCCCTGCCCGGTCAGCGACATCAACCGCTGATGAAAGACCGGCAGCCAGTCCGGGTCCCATTTCAATGCCTGCACCGCGTTGGGCTGCACCAGCCGCACCACCGGCGCGCCTGGCCTCGGCGCCGGGGCCGGACCGGGGTCGAGCACGATCCAAGCCGCGAGGCAGGCCAGCGCCGGGATTGCCAGCGCGGCGCGCGCGCCGATCGCCAGCGCCGCCGCAGGCAAGCCCAGCGCGATCAATGTCAGCAGCGGAGCGCCTCCCAGCGCGGCGAGCTGCGCCACCGGCGTATCGATGAACACATGCCCCGGCATCGCCCATGGAAAGCCGGTGAACACCACGCCGCGCGCCATTTCGAGCGCGACCCACAAGGCCACGAGCAGCGCGTCGCCGCGCCGATGCGCGGCGGCGAAGGCCACGCCCCAGAACACCGCCAACCCGCCGCAGAGCAGCACCACGGCAAAGGGCGCCATCCAGCCGTCGCGTGCGGCATCGACGAAGAAGGGCTCGACCACCCAGGAGAGCGCCAGGCCGAACCAGCCCGCGCCGAAGCCCCAGCCGGTGAGAAAGGCGCCGCGCCGGGTCGCCGCATGGCGGCGCAGCACGAACACCAGCGCAAGGGCGGGCAACGTCAGCCACCATAGCCCCCATGGCGCCAGCCCCAGCGCCGCGAGCACACCGGCGAAACCGGCCAGCCCGGCGCGCGGCAAGGGCCGCGTCGCATGGTGCCGGACGGCCCGCCGGGCCGGCCGCAACGCGTCGTGCATCAACTCAGCCTTCCGCGCTTTCCGGCAAACGAATGCGCAGCCGCTTGATCCGGCGCGGATCGGCATCGATCACCTCGAACTCGATCCCAGCCGGGTGCTCGATCACCTCGCCGCGGGCAGGCACGTGGCCGGCCAGCATAGAGACCAGACCGCCAAGGCTGTCGATCTCCTCCTCGTCGATCTCCTCATGATCGGTGAGATCCATGCCGATCGCCCGCTCGAAGGTCTCGAGCGGCGTGCGCGCGAGCGCGAGCCAGACGCCGGGCTTCTCGCGCAGAAAGCTCTGCGCCTCGTCGACATCGTGTTCGTCCTCGATCTCGCCCACCACGGTCTCGATCAGGTCCTCGATGGTCACGAGCCCGTCGGTGCCGCCGTATTCGTCGATCACCAACGCCATGTGGATCCGCTCGGTCTGCATCTTTTGAAGCAGCACGCCGAGCGGCATCGAGGGCGGCACGAAGAGCAGCCGGCGCAGCATGTCGCGCAGGCTGAAATCCGGCCGCTCTGGCACGAAGCAGAACTTGAGCGCGAAATCCTTGAGGTTGACCAGCCCGATCGGCGTGTCGAGCGTGCCGTCGAAGACCGGGATCCGGGTCAGCCCGCTCTCGCGGAACACCTCGACCAACTCCTCGAGAGGAATGGTGACCGGTACTGCGGTGATGTCCGCCTTGGGCACCATCACGTCCTCGACCCGCATCCGACGCAGGTTGAGCATGCCCGGAACCGGCAGCACCTGAGCGAAGCCGCGCGGCGCCTCCACCGGTGGCAGCTCGGCCTCGGCGGGGTTCAGCACCCCGATGATGCGGCTGAAGAAACCGCGTCCGCCGCCATTCTCGGCGGTGACGCTACTTGGCCCCTCGGGACCATCTCCGTCGCCGTCGCGGGCATGTCCCGCATCGGCCGTATCAAACGCGTCGCCCATCGTCTCCTTCCGGTGCTGCAATGGCATGAGCGGCATATGGGTCTGCGATCCCCATTTTGCCAAGTGTTTCCGTCTCCAGACCTTCCATCAGCGCCGCATCCGCGTCGGTTTCGTGATCGAAGCCCAGCAAATGCAGGGTGCCGTGCACGAGAAGATGGCTGGCGTGATCGGCGAGACTCCGCCCGGCGGCCTCGGCCTCGGCGCGGCAGGTCTCGTAGGCGATGGCGATGTCACCCAGCTCGGTTGGACCCATGGGGTCGCGCCGGGGCGGCGACGGCCTGCTTCCGGGCGCGGCTGCCCCCCGCTCCTCGGAAGGCCAGCTCAGCACGTTGGTAGGCTTGGGCTTGCCACGGAAATCGGCGTTGAGATCGGCGATCCGCGCGTCCGAACAGCCCAGCAGGCTGATCTCGAAGCCGGAGGGGTCGAGGCCGGCGCCGCGCAGCGCGGCGGCGCAGGCGGTCTCCGCCAGCGCTTCCAGCCCCACCGCTTCCCAGCGGTGATCCTCCAGCAGGCAATCGACCAGCGGCGGCCGCGGGCGCTCAGGCCGCGCCATCGGCTTCGTAGGCATCGATGATCGCCGCGACCAGCGGGTGACGCACCACGTCCTTGGAGGTGAAGTAGTTGAAGCTGATCTTGGGGATGTTCTTGAGCAGACGCTCGGCGTCATGCAGCCCCGAGGTGACGCCGCGCGGCAGGTCGACCTGGCTGCGGTCGCCGGTGACGACCATGCGCGAGCCCTCGCCCAGACGGGTGAGGAACATCTTCATCTGCATCGTCGTGGCGTTCTGCGCCTCGTCGAGCACGACGAAGGCGCGGCTCAGGGTTCGACCGCGCATGAAGGCCAGCGGCGCGATCTCGATCACCTTCTCCTCCATCATCTTGGAGGCCTGCTTGCCGGGCAGGAAATCGTTCAGCGCGTCGTAGAGCGGCTGCATGTAGGGATCGACCTTCTCCTTCATGTCGCCGGGCAGATAGCCGAGCTTCTCGCCCGCCTCGACCGCCGGGCGCGACAGGATGATCTTGTCGACATGGCCCTGCAGGAACATCGACACACCCACCGCCACGGCGAGATAGGTCTTGCCGGTACCGGCCGGGCCGATGCCGAAGCACAGTTCGTTGTCGAACAGCGCGCGCACATAGGCCTTCTGCGCCTCAGTCCTGGGCTCGACGAGCTTGCGACGGGTCTTGATCTCGATGCGCTCGGCTGCCGGGTCGGCCTTGAACAGGTCGATCTGGTCGGCGTCGACGGGTTCGGGCGCCGCCATCCGCAGTTCACGATCCACGTCGCCGGGCTCGACCGGCCGGCCGGCTTCGAGCCGGGCATAAAGCGCGTTGAGCACCCGCGCCGCCTCCGTGCCCGAGTCGTCCTCGCCGATCACGGAGAGCCGATTGCCGCGCCGCAGGATCTGCACCCCCAGCCGCTCCTCGATCGCCGCGATGTGCCGGTCATGCTCACCGCACAGATCTATCAGAAGGAAATTGTTCGGAAACTCGAGAACGGTCTCGGTCGGGGTGGCGATGGACAAGCAGAACTCCTCATGCCGGGTGGCGCCGATGGACCCCCCGATGGTCGCAATTCGCGGCGGGCCGCGCAAGCGGATCAGGCGAGCTATGGCAATCAACGCGCGGTGCGATGCACGGTTTCCCCGATGCCATGCGAAAAGGGCCGCGCCTTGCGGCGCGGCCCCTTGGATTTCGCCCGTTATGCGTGCTCAGAGCGGATCGGGGATCGGGGAGCCGGATTTGAACGGCCCGACCACGACGTTGGGCTGCGCCACGCCCGAGCAGACCGGAAGCCCGTCCGGCGTCAAGCGCTCGGACATGTAGCCCTCGACGCCGTCATCGATGATCCAGTGATCGCAGCCATCCGGGTCGACCCAGATACCCGCCACCATGGTCGACAGGTCATGCGAATTGATGCCCCGGTCGACGGTCTTGTCCGGACCGATCGGGGCGCAGGCGGCGGTGGCGCCGAGCAGGCCGAGGATCGCGAAGCTCTTGGAAATCGTCATGTTCGTGCTCCTCAACGCAGGCAATAGACTTCGACGCGGCGGTTGGCCTGCATCCCGGCGGCGGTGGCGTTCGACGCCTTGGGCTTGCGCTCGCCAAAGCCGCGCACATCGACCACGCGGGCACCCACCTCCTGCGCCACCTGCGCCACCGCGCGGGCGCGGTTGTCGGACAGGGTGATGTTGTACTCGTCGCTCGCGCGGCTGTCGGTATGGCCGTAGATCAGGAAGCCGAAGGCGTTGGCTTGGGTGAAGAACTGGCGCAGCCGGGCGCGGCCGGCGGCCGAAATGTGCCATTTGTCGGTGGCGAACAGCGTGTCGGTCGGCACCACGCCGCAGATCTCCGAACGATGACAGACCGGCGAGCCGTCGCGCAGGCGGCGCGGCCCCATGAACCCCTCGGCGCCGTCATCCATCGCCCAGTGTTCGCACCCGTCGGGATCGATCCAGATGTTGGGCGTGTAACGTTCGGCGGGGATGATCCGCGGATCCTGCGCCAGCGCCGGCGCGCTCAGCGACCCGAATGCCAGCGCGGCCACCACGATCCCCCCGGCCGCGGCGCGCAACTTTTCCGTCATGAATGAGGCCACTTGTTCCGATCCTTCCCGAACTTCTGACGCGATGATCTCCACCTTGGCAGCCGGGCGGAGATCGGCTGGATCCAAGTGTTAATGCGGATCAGGGCTTTGGGAAGGCCTCGGCATGAAATTGCCGATACTAGATGCAACAGTGGAGGCCGATTAAAGGGAATTGTCCTTCAAGCTGCGACGCGACGGCTCGAAACGCCCGATCGAGGCGTCTGTCACGCCTCGATTCTGCCGCAATCCTGCTGTGGCGAGACCGATTCCCCGCAGGCTCAGTCGATCAGCGTTCCGGCCAGCGAGTTCGGCCCCGACGCGGTGATCCGCACACGCGCGATCTCGCCGCGCAGGCTTTCGGGCGCCTCGACATGTACCGCGAAGAGGTGCTCGGACTTGCCGACCATCTGGCCGGGCAGCCGTCCCGTCTTCTCGAACAGCACGGTGGTTTCCTGGCCGACCATCGCCTCCTGCGCCGCGCGCTGCTGCTCGCCCAGAAGGCCCTGCAGCCGCTGCAGCCGCGCATCCATCACCTCCGGCGCCACCTGCGTCTTGCGCTCGGCGGCAGGCGTGCCGGGGCGCGGCGAATACTTGAAGGAGAAGGCCGAGCCGTAGCGGACCTCCCGCACCAGATCCATCGTCGCGTCGAAATCGGCATCGGTCTCGCCGGGAAAGCCCACGATGAAATCCGAGGTGAGCAGGATGTCGGGGCGCGCCGCACGGATCCGCTCGATCAGGCGCAGATACTGCTCCGCGGTGTGCTTGCGGTTCATCGCCTTGAGAATGCGGTCAGAGCCGGACTGCACCGGCAGGTGCAGATAGGGCATCAGCTTCGCCTCGTTCCCATGCGCCGCGATCAGCGCCTCGTCCATGTCGTTGGGATGAGAAGTGGTGTAGCGGATCCGTTCAAGCCCATCGATCTGCGCGAGTTGACCGACCAGCGCCGCGAGCCCGCCCTCCGCACCATCGAGATCGCCGTGCCACGCGTTGACGTTCTGGCCCAGCAGGGTGATCTCGCGCACCCCCGCCTCGACCAGCCCGCGCGCTTCGGCGACGATCCGCGCCGCCGGACGGCTGACCTCGGCGCCGCGGGTATAGGGCACCACGCAGAAGGCGCAGAACTTGTCGCAGCCCTCCTGCACGGTCAGGAAGGCCGTCGGGCCGCGCTTGGCCTTGGGACGGGTCTTCAGCGTCTCGAACTTGTCGTCCTCGGGAAACTCGGTGTCGACGGCGCGACCGCCCTGCCCGACCCGGGCTTCCATCTCGGGCAGCCGGTGGTAGCTCTGCGGCCCCACAACGAGGTCGACCAGCGGCATGCGGTTGAGGATCTCCTCGCCCTCGGCCTGCGCCACGCAGCCCGCGACACCGATCTTCAGCCCGGGCTTCGCCTCCTTGAGCGGCCGCAGCCGGCCGAGGTCGGAATAGACCTTCTCGGCGGCCTTCTCGCGGATGTGGCAGGTGTTGAGCAGCACCATGTCGGCCTCGTCGGCCACCTCGGTGGTGACGTAGCCGGACGCGCCCAGCGCCTCGGCCATGCGCTCGCTGTCATAGACGTTCATCTGACAGCCATAGGTCTTGATGAAGAGCTTCTTGGGCGCCTGGTCCATCGCGGCCATCCTCTGCGAGATCAGGGGCGCGGTGTAGGCCAAAGCCCGGCATCTTGCAATGTCGGCCCGGCCCGGCCATCCCTGTCGGAACGGCAAGAGGGGCGGCGATGGAGCATCACGGCATCGAGGCGCTGGGCACGGCGCTGACAGGATCCGGCGACGGGCCGCTGGCGCTGGTGCTGGCCGAGGACGACGTCGAGCTCGACGGAACGCTGCGCCATCACCTCGATCTCGGCTTCGCCTGCGTTCTGGCGGTGGTGCCGGACGACCTGCCCCGCCCCGCCCTCGCGGACCCCCGGATCAGGCTGCTGCGCGCCGAGACCCGTGCCGGGTCCTCGGTCACGAATATCGTCAACGCGGCGATCGCGGCAGCGGTGCCGGGGCGCTGGATGTTTTACGGCTTCAACGCCGAGTACCTGTTTTTCCCCTTCTGCGAGGACCGGGGCGTGGCCGAACTTTGCGCCTTTGCGATGGAGGAACGGCGCGACGCGCTGGGGGGCGTGACGGTCGATCTCTTCGCCGCCGATCTCGACGCGCATCCGGGCGGCGTCTCGCCCGAGGCGGCGCATCTCGACCGGATCGGCTATTTCGCCCATGGCCGCCGCGACGCCCATGGCCACGAGCTCGACCGGCAATGGGACATCTTCGGCGGGTTGCGACTGCGCTTCGAAGAGCACGTCCCCGAGGACCGCCGACAGATCCAGCGCCCCGGCCTGTTTCGCGCGGCGCCGGGGCTGCGGCTCGGTCCGGACCGCCTGTTTGATCAGAAGGAATACAACAGCTTGCAATGCCCCTGGCACCGCTCGCCCACCGTCGCCGTCGCCTCGTTCCGCGCGGCCAAGGCCCTGCGCCGCAACCCCGCCTCACGCGAGGCGATCGGCGGCTTCGACTGGCCGGGCGCCGCCCGGTTCGATTGGCACTCGCGCCAGCTTCTGGATCTCGGGCTGATCGAGCCCGGTCAGTGGTTCTGACCCCGAACCCCGATCAGGCCCGGCCGTAGGCCTCGGCGATGGCGATCTGCATCGCCGCCGCCGGATCGCGATGCGCCCAGGACACCAGTTGGAAGGCAGGGTAGAACCGCTCGCAGGCCGCGAAGGCGGTCTGGATCATCCGGTCGACCTGCTCGGCCCCGGCAATCTGCCCGCCCGCCAGCACCAGCCCGTAGCGATAGACCATCATCTCCTGCTCGCCCCACCAGCCGAAGCCACCCATCCAGCAGCGGTCGTTGATGCGGTTGATGAGGTCGAGGATCTGCGGCAGGCGCGGCTCGGGCGGCTGCATCTCGAACATGCAGGCCAGGCGCAGCGTCTCGTCGGCAGGCTGCCAGGCAAGCGTCACCGCGTAGTCCCGCCACTGACCCGACAGCGTCATCGCGATCTGGTCCTCGGCCACGCGCTCCACCGACCAGGCGTTCAGGTCGGCGACCTGTTCGACCAGGTCGATCGGGTGAATCTCGTCGTCGAGAAACGACTCTGACAGCGCCATGACGGCCTCTTTTCTTTGCGGCGACGGGCAGCGGAACGCCCGTCCTGGGTTCGGCCGGAGGGTGCTTTCACCCGCCCGGCTTCGGGTGTATATGGTGAGTCTCGACCGAGTCGCTGTAAAGCCGTTTCTTGGGGATAATCCTTCCGATTCGGCCGATTCGAGAATCACTCCCGACATTTCTTGTGGATAACCGAATCGGTGCCTGCCCGCGGCTGCCGTCGCGCGCCCGTTGCGCCGTTCCCCGGCTTACGGCAGCTTGCGCGGCAAAACGGGAGACCTGCATGAACACCGACCTTCTCAAGCGCCTATGCGAAACCCCCGGCGTGCCGGGGCACGAGCACCGCGTGCGCGACCTGATCACCGCCGAGATCGAGGGCCTGTTCGACCATGTCGAGACCGACCCGATGGGCAGCCTGCTGTGCCGTCGCGACGCGCGACGCGAGGACGCGCCGCGGATCATGCTGCTGTGCCACATGGACGAGATCGGCTTCCTGGTCAGCCATATCGACGAGAAGGGCTTCGTCTGGCTGCACCCGGTGGGTGGCTTCGACCCGCGCAACCTGTTCTCGCGCCGGGTGCTGGTCTGCACCGACGAAGGCGACATCAAGGGCGTGATGAACCCGGGCGGCAAGCCGGTGCACATCTCCACCCCCGAAGAGCGCAAGAAGATCCCGACCCCGACCGAGTTCTTCGTCGACACCGGTCTCGGGACGAAGGCGGCCGACAGGATCAAGGTCGGCGACATGGTGGTGATGGACGAACCGTTCCTCGAGATGGGCGAAAAGTTCGTCTCCAAGGCGCTCGACAACCGCGTCGCCTGCTGGCTCGGCATCGAGGCGATCCGCCAGCTCGGCGACAAGGGCCGCGGCGCCGAGATCCATGTCGCCTTCACCTGCCAGGAGGAGGTCGGGCTGCGCGGCGCCAAGACCGCCGCCTACAAGGTGCGTCCCGACATCGGCATCGGCGTCGACACGACGCTGGCTTGCGACACGCCCGGCGTGCCGGACAAGGACCGCACCACCCGGCAGGGTGACGGCTTCGGCCTGCATGTGCGCGACGGCAGCTTCATCTCGGATCGCGGCCTTGTCGCGGATTTCGAGAAGCTCGCGCGCGAGAAGGAGATCCCGTTCCAGCGCACCATGCTGGCTGCCGGCGGTCAGGACGGCGCGGCGGCGCAGCAGGCGGCGGCGGGCGCACGCGCCATCGGCGTGGTAGTGGGCACCCGCTACATCCACACCGTGACCGAGATGGTCGACCGCTCCGATCTCGAGGCGGCGCGCGACATTCTGAGCGCCTATCTCGAAGGCTTCGAGGGCTGATCCAGCGGCGGGCGGTCGCCATGGCCGCCCGCCACCGTTCGAACCGGTGACATCATGACCCTTCACGAAGCCTTGGCCCGGCGCGTGGCCGAAGCCCGCTACCCCGGCGCGGCAGCCCTGTTCTGGACCGGCTCGCTGGCGCGCGGCACTGGCACGCGAAGCTCCGACATCGACCTCGTCGTCGTCTTCGACCGGCTCGACCATGCATGGCGAGAGAGCTTTCTCGAAGAGGGGCGGCTCTTCGAGGTCTTCGTGCATGATCTCGACTCACTCGGCCTGTTCTTCGAGAAGGATGCCACGCGCGGCCTCCCGGTGCTCATGGACATGGTGACCCGCAGCGTCGTCCTGCGCGCCGGCCCGGTGGCGGACGCGGCGCGAAGTCTGGCCGAGCGCCGCCTTGCCGAAGGTCCGCGCCCCTGGAGCGCAGCGGAGCTCGAGCGCTCTCGCTTCATCGCGGGCGACCTGCTCGAAGACCTGCGCGGCGCGACCGATCCCGACGAGATCCGCATCATCGGTGCGCTGCTCTATCCGCACGCGCTGGATCACCTGCGCCGGTCGCGCGGGCTTTGGAGCGGGCGCGGCAAGCACGCCTTGCGCCTGTTGCGCGAGGAGGAGAGCGAAATCGGCCCAGCGCTGATCACCGCTTTCGAGGCATTGTTCGCGCGAGCCGAGCCGGGGGCGGTTGTCGAGACGGTCGACCGCATCTACGCGCCCTGCGGCGGCCCCTTGGTGGAATGGCGCAATGACGCGCCGCCGCACCGCGCCTCCTTACATGCAAGAGGGCGGCCCCGACGGGCCGCCCCTTTCACATCTCGATGACCGGCCGGGCGATCAGTTCGAGGTCTTGGTCTCCAGCGCGGCGATCCGGGCCTTGAGCGCCTCGTTCTCCTCGCGTGCCTTCTGCGCCATGGCGCGCACCGCGTCGAACTCCTCGCGGGTCACGAGGTCACGATCCGCCAGCCAACGGTCGAGCATCGACTTCATGGCGTTGTTGGCCTCGTCCTTCGCGCCCTGTGCCACGCCCATCGCGTTGGTCATCAGCTGCGACAGATCGTCGAAGATCTTGTTTCTCGATTGCATGGCGGGTCTCCGCTGTTTCGGGCTGGCCTCTATATGGGCGGCGCGGAGCCCGGCGACAAGGCGACGACCTGCGCGCCGACGTGGGCCGCTCACGACATGGCGAGGCCCCGCCTTCCGGCGCGGTTGCCCGGATTGACAAGCCCCGGCACCCCGCCGCAGGTATCGCGCCATGAATGGCATCCCCTTCCCCGAGATCTCGCCCGAGATCTTCACGATCTCGCTTGGCGGGTTCGAATTCGCGCTGCGCTGGTACGCGCTGGCCTATATCGTCGGCATCCTCGCGGGCTGGCGGCTTTCGGTCGCGGCGCTCAAGCGCCCCGGCCTGTGGCCCGGCGACCGCCCGGCCATGACCCCGCCCGAGCTCGAGAACCTGCTGAGCTGGATCATTCTCGGGATCATCGGCGGCGGCCGGCTGGGCTACGTGCTGATCTACCAGCCGGGCTACTACCTGACCCACCCCTGGGAGATCCCCTTCCTGTGGCAGGGCGGCATGTCCTTCCATGGCGGATTTATCGGCGTGATCCTCGCGATCCTGATCTTCGCGCGACGCCACCGCCTGCCGCTGGGCGGCGTCGCCGATACCATCGCACTGGCCACCCCGCCCGCGATCCTGCTGGGCCGCCTCGCCAACTTCATCAATGCCGAACTCTGGGGCCGCCCGACCGATCTGCCATGGGGCGTGATCTTCCCCGGGGCCGCCGCGCAGGACTGCCCCGGTGTCGAAGGGCTCTGCGCGCGCCATCCCTCGCAGCTCTACGAGGCCGGCATCGAGGGGCTGTTCCTGCTCGTGCTGTTCATCCTCATGGCGTTTCGCTGGGGCGCACTGAAACGGCCCTGGATCCTGTCGGGCACCTTTTTCCTGGTCTACGGCATCGGGCGCTTTCTGGTGGAATTCGTGCGCCAGCCCGACGCGCAGTTCGTCTCGCCCGGCAACCCGCTCGGTCTGGCGCTGCATGTCGATGGCTGGGGCCTGACGATGGGCCAGATCCTGTCCTTGCCGATGATCCTCGCCGGGATCGCGGTGATCGCCCATGCCCGGCGCCGCGCGCCCGCCACGGCATGACGGCGCTACGCGAGATCCTGCTGCGGCGCATCGCCGCCACCGGGCCGATCGGCATCGCCGATTACATGACCGAATGCCTGCTGCACCCGGTGCATGGCTATTACACGACCCGCGATCCGTTGGGCACGGGCGGCGATTTCACCACCGCGCCCGAGATCAGCCAAATGTTTGGCGAGCTTATCGGCCTCGCCCTGGCGCAAGCCTGGCTCGAACAAGGCGCACCCGCGCCGTTCGCGCTGGTCGAGCCGGGGCCGGGGCGCGGCACGCTGATGGCCGACATGCTGCGCGCCACAGCCCGGGTCCCGGGCTTTCACGCCGCGCTCCAGCTGCATCTGGTCGAGGCCTCGCCCACGCTGCGCGCGGCGCAGGCCGAACGGCTGCCCGACGCGACATGGCACGACCGGCTCGACCAGATCCCCGACGATCTGCCGCTCTTCCTCGTCGCCAACGAGTTCTTCGACGCGCTGCCGATCCGCCAGTTCATCCGCGACGGGTCCGGCTGGCGCGAACGGGTGATCGGGCGCGACGGCGACCGGCTGGTCTTCGGCCTGACCGCGCCGGCACCGCTGACGCAGCTCGAACACCGCCTGGCCGACACGGTCGACGGCGACATGGTCGAGATCTCCCCGGCCCTGCCCGCGCTGGTCGGCGAAATCGGCGCCCGCATCGCCGAGAATGGCGGCGCGGCGCTGATCGTCGATTACGGCGGCCGCGGCACGACGGGCGACAGCTTCCAGGCGGTGCAGGGCCACCGCAAGGTCGATCCGCTCGATGCGCCCGGCGCCGCCGACCTGACCGCGCATGTCGATTTCGACGCGCTGGCCCGCGCCGCCGCCCCGGCCGCCTGCGCCGGGCCGGTGCCGCAAGGGGTCTTTCTCGAACGCCTCGGCATCACGCCGCGCGCCCAAGCGCTCGCCGCGCGGCTCGAAGGCGCGGCGCTCGACCGCCATGTTGCCGCGCATCGCCGCTTGACCCACCCCGAAGAAATGGGCGACCTGTTCAAGGTAGCCGCACTTCATCCGTGCAATGCCCCGCCGCCACCCGGATTTGAGACGTGAACGCCGCAACGCCGCTCGACATCATCACCGCCGACAGCCTCGCGCCGCTGCGCCATGGCTTCTTCGGCCGTGCCGGCGGCGCCTCGTCCGGCGTCTTTGCCGGTCTCAACTGTGGTCCGGGCAGCTCCGATCAGCACGAGGCCGTCCGCATCAACCGCGCCCGCGTGGCGCGGGAGATGGAGGTGGCGCCCGAGGCGCTGATCGGCCTTTACCAGATCCATTCCGCCGACGTGGTGAAGGTCACTGCGCCGGGGGGCGAGCCGGCCCGCGCCGACGCGCTGGTCACCAACCGCCCCGGCCTCGCGCTCACCATTCTCACCGCCGATTGCCAGCCTGTGCTCTTCGCCGATGCCGAGGCGCAGGTGATCGGTGCCGCCCATGCGGGCTGGAAGGGAGCGCTGGCGGGCGTGCTCGACGCCACGATCGACGCGATGGTGGATCTCGGCGCGCGGCGCGACCGGATCCGCGCGGTGATCGGCCCGACCATCAGCCAGCGCTGCTACGAGGTCGGCCCGGAAATGCTCGACGCCTTTCTCGCCGAGGACCCGGAGGCGGCGCGGCATTTCGCGCAAGGCCAAGGTGACCGACTGCTCTTCGATCTGCCAGGCTTCGGCCTGCGCCGACTGCGCGCCGCCGGCATCGCCTCGGCCGAATGGACCCGGCACTGCACCTATTCCGATCCGGCGCGGTTCTTCAGCTATCGCCGCGCCACCCATGCGCGCGAGGCCGATTACGGACGGCTGATCGCGGCGATCCGGCTCTGAGGCCCGAAACAATCCGTTTCGCCCGACATCTTTGACAATCGTGCTCCGCCGACCCATTGTCGCCGGGAACCCAACAGCTTCGGGTGTTGTCGGTGGGGGCCGACAGCCGATGTGACGACCGAAAGGTGATCGCATGGCACTACCCCTGCCCGTTACTCGCGTCCCGGCCCGCGCCGGGGCGTCGCTCCCCGCGTCCTATCACGACACTTCGCCACCCGCACAGCCGACGCTGATGCGGCGGATCGAGATCATGACGCTCTGTCGCGATCACCCCGGCGATATCGTCGAGTGCAGCCGCACCGTCCCCGCCGCCCCGATCTTCGAGGAAGCGGTCGCGGCCTTTGCGCATGGCGCCCAGATCCCGACCGAACGCGGCCTCGTCGCGGTCGAGGACCTGCTGCCCGGCGACAAGGTCAAGACGGTGGGACGCGGCTTTCGCACCCTGCTTTGGCGTGGCGGCACGACGCTGGTCGCGGACGTGCCGGGCCAGTCGCCCGAGATGGGCCGCCTCACCCGGGTCGCGGCCGACGCTCTGGGGATCGCGCGGCCAATGCACGACCTCGTGCTCGGGCCGATGGCCAATCTGGTTCGCCACGGCGCCGCGATCGAGCGGCTGACCGGACACCGGGCCGCAGCCCTGCCGGCGCGCGACCTGATCGACGGGATGGGGGTGGTGGAGCTACGCCCGCCCTCGGCGGTACAGGTGTTCCATCTGGGCTTCGAGCGGCACGAACGTATTCTCGCCAACGGCGTCGAGGTCGAAAGCTACCACCCCGGCCCAGCCCGGCTGGCGCGCCTTTCGCCTGAGGACCGCGCGCTGTTCCTGTCCTGCTTTCCGCATCTCGAACGGATCGAGGATTTCGGCCCGCCTGCCCTGCCGAGGCTGCGGCTGGCCGAACTCGATCAGGTCGCCTGAGGCCGGCGCCTCAGGCCTTGCGCGACAACCGCTCCTCGAGCACGTCGAAGGGCACGCCGGGCTCGGCCTTGGCGTTGCGGATCACCAGCGAGGTCTTGACGCTGGCGACGTTCGGCGCCGCGGTCAGCTCGCCGGTGAGAAAGGACTGGAAGCTGCGCAGGTCGGGCGCCACGCATTTGAGGATGAAGTCCACCTCGCCATTGAGCATGTGACACTCGCGCACGAGCGGCCAGCCGTTGCACCGCGCCTCGAAGGCCGACAGCTCCGCCTCGGACTGGCTCACCAGCCGGACCATGGCAAAAACCGACACGTCGAAGCCCAGTTCGCGGGCGTCGACATCGGCATGGTAGCCGCGAATGTAGCCCTGCTCCTCGAGCGTGCGCACCCGGCGCAGGCAGGGCGGCGCCGAAATGCCGACGCGGCGGGCCAGCTCCACGTTCGTCATCCGGCCATCGGCCTGCAGCTCGGCCAGGATCATCCTGTCGATCTCGTCGAGTTTCGCCCCGGGCATCATCTTCTCCATGAATCTTGCGCATCACCTAGGACAGACCGCGTGCGGGCGCAAGAATATTGCACGCGTGCGCAACATCGTGACCCTGAGGGTGACGCGGCGGCCGCAGGTCGAACCGCTTCCCGCGCGGCGGGGTTTGCAGCGCCGGGGACAGTGGCTATATGCAGCCGACTTCAGGCTTGCAAGGGGACGTCCCATGACCACGCGGCGCGACACTCGGGTTCTCATCATCGGTTCCGGCCCGGCGGGTTACACCGCCGCAGTCTATGCCAGCCGGGCGATGCTGCAGCCGATCCTGGTGCAGGGCCTCGAGCCGGGCGGCCAGCTCACCACCACCACCGATGTCGAGAACTGGCCCGGTGACATTACCGTGCAGGGCCCTGACCTGATGGTGCGGATGGAGGCCCATGCCCGCGAAATGGGCGCCGAGATCATCACCGACATCATCACCGATCTCGACCTGTCGAAGCGGCCCTTCGTGGCCCGTGGGGACAGTGGCACCGAATACGTGGCCGAAGCGGTGATCCTCGCCACCGGCGCCCGCGCCAAGTGGCTCGGCCTGCCCTCCGAAGAGGCCTTCAAGGGTTTCGGCGTCTCCGCCTGCGCAACCTGCGACGGCTTCTTCTATCGCGGTCAGGAGATCGTGGTGGTCGGTGGCGGCAACACCGCCGTCGAAGAGGCGCTGTTCCTCACCAACTTCGCCTCCAAGGTCACGCTGATCCACCGTCGCGACGAGTTGCGCGCGGAGATGGTGCTGCAAAAGCGCCTGTTCGAGCACCCGAAGGTCGAGACGCTGTGGCATCACCAGCTCGACGAGGTGGTGGGCGAGGACAATCCGAAGGGCGTGACGGCGGTCCGGGCCAAGGACGTGCGGACCGGCGAGATCACCGAAATCCCTGCCAAGGGCGTCTTCATCGCGATCGGCCACGCTCCTGCCTCCGAACTGGTGAAGGATCAGCTCGAGACGCATCACGGCGGCTACGTGAAGGTCGAGCCGGGCACGACCCGCACCTCGATCCCCGGCGTCTTCGCCGCAGGCGACCTGACCGACCATGTCTATCGTCAGGCCGTGACCTCGGCCGGCATGGGCTGCATGGCCGCGCTGGATGCCGAACGTTTCCTGGCCGAGCACGGTCAGGCCGCGGAAGTGGCGGGCCATGAAAAGGACGAGACGCTGCCGCTGGGCTACGGCGCGCCCGAAGCCGCAACCGCGAAGTGATGGACGGGGCGGAGCTTCTCCGCCCCTTTTCGGGTCGGCTATGGCGGATCTGCGCCGCTGGAGCCAACCCGCTGGCCTTGGTCGCCAACCCCGAGGGCCGGTTTCACCATGACGGCCAGCCGGCGATCTACGTCTCTTTGAGCCCCGAAGGGGCGGCGGTGGCACTGGCCACCTATCTGCGCCCGGACGACCCGCCGCGCCGGCTCTGGCCGCTGGAACTGGCCGCGCCCCGCATCGCCGACCTGCGTGAAGACGAAAACTGCGTTGCCTTGGGCGTATGTCCCGACGATCTGACGGCACGATGGGCAGAGGACCGGGCCGCGGGTCGCCCCGCCCGCAGCTGGCGCGCCTCCGACCGGACGCGCGCGCTCGGTGCGACCGGTTTTCTCTATCGCTCGCGCAAGGCGCCCGAGCATGCGCATCTGGTGCTGTTCTCCGCATCCGGGCTGCATCAGGCAGGCCCCTCGCGGCGCTGGCCCGAACCGCTGCCTGATCGCTAGGCGGCGTGTTCGCCTTTCGCCTGCCTCTTTGCCTCTCCGTTCCGCAGCGCCCGCCTCTCGTAGAAAACGGTCCGTTTTGTAAGCCCCGCCCCTTGCGACCAGACAAAGCCGCAGTCTAGGAGCGGCACAAGCCCCCCATTTTCGGCCCCTGGAGAACTGCTTTGATGGCCTCGAACCTCGCCCCGATTCCCGAACTCTATGTTTCCTACGAGTCTGCCCAGAAGCTGAAGGTCGAGGCCGGGACCCTCGTCTCGCACGACCTGACGCCGCGCCAGATCTGCGACCTCGAGCTGCTGATGAACGGCGGCTTCAACCCGCTCAAGGGTTTCCTCTCCGAGGCGGATTACGACAGCGTCGTCGAGACCATGCGCACCCAGGACGGTGCGCTGTGGCCGATGCCGATCACGCTCGACGTCTCCGAGAAGTTCGCCGAGACGGTCGAGTTGGGCCAGGACATCGCCCTGCGCGACCAGGAGGGCGTGATCCTCGCCACCATGACCGTCACCGACAAATGGGTGCCCAACAAGTCGCGCGAGGCCGAGAAGGTCTTCGGAGCCAATGACAGCGCGCACCCGGCGGTGAACTATCTGCACAACCACGCGGGCAACGTCTATCTCGGCGGCCCGGTGACCGGCATCCAGCAGCCGGTGCATTACGACTTTAAGGCACGGCGCGACACGCCGAACGAGCTGCGCGCCTATTTCCGCAAGATGGGCTGGCAGCGCATCGTTGCCTTCCAGACCCGCAACCCGCTGCACCGCGCGCACCAGGAACTGACCTTCCGCGCCGCGCGCGAGGCGCAGGCCAACCTGCTGATCCACCCGGTGGTGGGCATGACCAAGCCGGGCGATGTGGATCACTTCACCCGCGTGCGTTGCTACGAGGCGGTGCTCGACAAGTACCCGTCCTCCACCACCCATCTGTCGCTGCTCAACCTCGCGATGCGCATGGGCGGCCCGCGCGAGGCGCTGTGGCACGCGCTGATCCGCAAGAACCACGGCCTGACCCATTTCATCGTCGGCCGCGACCATGCCGGCCCGGGCAAAAACAGCCAGGGCGAGGATTTCTACGGCCCCTACGACGCCCAGGAGCTGGTGCGCCAGCACCAGGAGGAGATCGGCATCGAGATGGTCGACTTCAAGCACATGGTCTACGTGCAGGAGAAGGCCCAGTACTACCCGATCGACGAGGTGCCCGAAGGCTCGACTGTGCTCAACATCTCGGGCACCGAGCTGCGCCGCCGCCTGGCCGAGGGTCTCGAGATCCCCGAGTGGTTCTCCTTCCCCGAGGTGGTCCGCGAGCTGCGCCGCACCTCGCCCGAGCGCTCAAAGCAGGGCTTCACCGTGTTCTTCACCGGCTTCTCCGGCTCGGGCAAGTCGACCATCGCCAATGCGCTGATGGTCAAGCTGATGGAGATGGGCGGCCGCCCGGTGACGCTGCTCGACGGCGACATCGTGCGCAAGAATCTCAGCTCGGAGCTGGGCTTCTCCAAGGAGCACCGCGACCTCAACATCCGCCGCATCGGCTACGTGGCGAGCGAGATCACCAAGAACGGCGGCATCGCGATCTGCGCGCCGATCGCGCCCTATGCCGCGACCCGTCGCGCCGTGCGCGAGGATGTCGAGAATTTCGGCGCCTTCATCGAGGTACATGTCGCGACCTCGATCGAGGAATGCGAGCGGCGCGACCGCAAGGGGCTCTACAAGCTCGCCCGCGAGGGCAAGATCAAGGAGTTCACCGGCATCTCGGATCCCTATGACGTCCCCGAGAGCCCGGAGCTCCGGGTCGAGACCGAGGGCACCGATGTCGACAACTGCGCGCATCAGGTAATCCTGAAGCTCGAGCAGATGGGCCTGATCGCCGGCTGATCGCCACGCCAGACACGCGAAAGGCGCGCCCCTTGGGGCGCGCCTTTTTCGTTTCCGTCGATGCCGCGCGGCTCAGTGCAGAGTCACCGGATGCATGTCGTGCTGCCGCGCCAACGTGAAGGCCAACCGGCGGTCGGCCACGAGCGCGAGCTGCTGGCCATCGCTGTCATGCACGGCGAACAGCACCTCCAGACCCTCGGCCTGTTCCTGCACCTCTTCGGGAAGGTCGGCAACGGCCACGGGCTTAACGTAGACCAGCTTGCTTTCGTCTTCGGTCAGCTTGGGATGGCGGAATTGCGTGTTCATGTTCCACTCCTCTTGATGCGGATCGTCTGCACGACGCTGTCGGCGGGCTGACGGGAGAGGTCGATATGCAGCAGACCGTTCTCCATCACCGCCTCGCCCACCTCGACGCCATCGGCGAGCACGAAGCTGCGCTGGAACTGGCGTGCGGCGATGCCACGATGCAGGAACACCCGCTCGGAGCCGGCGTCGGACTGGCGTCCGCGCACCACGAGCTGGTTGTCCTCGACCGTGATCGAGAGGTCGGATTCGGCGAACCCGGCCACGGCGAGCGTGATCCGGTAGGACCGCTCCGACGTCTGCTCGATGTTATAGGGCGGATATCCGTCTCCCGACGCCTTTGCGGTTCGTTCGACCAGCCTTTCAAGCTGTTCGAACCCCAGAAGGAAGGGGTGCGTCCCCAATGTCAGCTTCGTCATGCGACACGTCCTCTGCCCAAGCGACCGTCCGTCAGCGGCCCCGGCATCGGCAGCCGCCTTAACCTCAATATGGGTGGCGAAATTCCGCCTTGCAAGGTGCGGGGCTAGGCGGCTGGCAGCGCAGCTTCTATGATGAGGGCCAAAGACGCAGGGCAGACGAGCATGAACAAGTCGGCGAAGATGGAAGAGATCGAGGTGCTCCGGGTGGAGCTCGAGGTGCTCAAGCGCGAGCATCGCGATCTCGACGAGGCGATCCACGCGCTCGAGGAGCGCGGCGGAGCCGACATGCTGCGGCTACGGCGGCTCAAGAAGCAGAAACTGCAGCTCAAGGACCGGATCACCCGGATCGAGGACCGGATATTGCCGGACATCATCGCCTGATCTGCTTGCCGTCGCGTCCCGCACCGGTGTAGTCCCGCCTCAACTGCAAGGAAGGGATCGGCATGGGCGTGAAGGTCGGCATCATCATGGGCAGCCAGTCGGACTGGGCGACGATGCGCGAAGCGGCGCAGATGCTCGACGAGCTGAACGTGGAATACGAAACCCGGATCGTCTCGGCGCACCGCACCCCGGACCGGCTGTGGGATTACGGCAAGACCGCCGTTGCTCGCGGCCTCGAGGTGATCATCGCGGGGGCCGGCGGTGCCGCGCATCTGCCCGGCATGATGGCGTCGAAGACCCGCCTGCCGGTGATCGGCGTGCCGGTGCAGACCCGCGCGCTGTCGGGCGTCGACTCGCTCTACTCCATTCTGCAGATGCCGCGCGGCTTTCCCGTCGCCACCATGGCGATCGGATCGGCGGGGGCGGCCAATGCCGGGCTGATGGCCGCGGGCATTCTGGCGCTGGGCGATCCGGCGCTGGCGCAGCGGCTCGACAACTGGCGCGAGGCGCTGTCGGCTTCGATCCCCGAGGAGCCCCGCGATGAGTGACGCGCTGCGCCCCGGCTCGACCATCGGCATCTTGGGCGGCGGTCAGCTCGGCCGGATGCTCGCGGTCGCGGCCTCCAGGCTGGGCCTGAAATGCCATGTCTACGATCCCGGCTCCGACGTCCCGGCGGCCGAGGTCGCGGCCCATGCCACCACAGCCGCCTGGGATGACGAGGCGGCGCTCAGGGCCTTTGCCAGCTCGGTCGACGTGGTGACCTACGAGTTCGAAAACGTGCCCACCGCCTCGCTCGACCTGATCGAATCCATCGTGCCGATCCGCCCCAATCGGCGCGCCCTCGCGGTCAGCCAGGACCGGATCGACGAAAAGGACTTCCTGCGCTCCCTCGGCCTCGCCACCGCGCCCTATGCCGCCGTGGACGACGCCGGCTCGCTCGACGCGGCGCTGGCCGAGATCGGCGCGCCCGCGATCATCAAGACCCGCCGCTTCGGCTATGACGGCAAGGGGCAGGCACGGATCATGTCGGCGGATGCCGCCGCCGCGGCGCTGGCGGAAATGAACGGCGCGCCCTCGATCCTCGAAGGCTTCGTCGAGTTTTCGCACGAGGTCAGCGTGATCGGCGCGCGCGGGCTCGACGGTGCGGTCGCCTGCTTCGATCCCGGCGAGAACCGTCACGAGGACGGCATCCTGCGCGAGACCACCGTGCCCGCCCGGCTCACCGCCTCGCAGCGCACCGACGCGGTGCTCTTGGCGGCGAAAATCCTGACCGAGCTCGACTATGTCGGCGTCATGGGGGTGGAGCTCTTCGTCACGCCGCAGGGCCTCGTGATCAACGAGATCGCGCCGCGGGTGCACAATTCCGGCCACTGGACCCAGGATGGCTGCCTGATCGACCAGTTCGAACAGCATGTCCGCGCGGTCGCGGGTTGGCCGCTGGGCGACGGCGCGCGGCATTCGGACGTGGTGATGGAGAACCTGATCGGCGACGATGTCGACCGCATCCCGCAGATCGCAGCCACCCAGTCGGCCATCCACCTCTATGGCAAGGCTGAGGCCCGGCTCGGCCGCAAGATGGGCCATGTCAACCGGATCACCGGCCCGGTGCGCTAGAGCATCTCGCGCAGCGCGGCATCGAGCCCCTCCATGCCGCGCGGCCGCCAGCCCAGCTGCCAAAGCCGGTCGCAGCGCATGGCGCTGACGCGCGACGCCTCGGCGCGATCGGGCAGCGGCCCGTCCCGCCCGGTGATCCGTGCCACACGCTCCAGCAGGTCGCGCCGGTCGAGCGTGATGTCCGACGCGTTGAAGCTGCGGGGGGCCAGCGCTGCCTCCGGCGCCTCCAGAAGCAGCGCCACCGCCGCCGCCAGATCGTCGCCATGCAACTCGGTCGCCACGCGCGGCGCGACGGGCTCATTCGCGAGGAAGGTCTCGAACAACCCGCGCCACTTGTGATCCGGGTTGGAAGCGGCAGAGGGTCCGTAGATCCCCGTGGCGCGGATGGCGGCGGTGGCGAAGCCGGGCCGGGCCAGCGCAGAGAGCCCCTGCTCCGCCGCCCATTTCACCTCGCCATAGAGGGTATCGGGACGCGGCGGGAGATCTTCGGTCAGCGCGGTGCCGGGCGGGTAATCGCCATAGACCGCGCGGCTCGACAGGAAGAGCGCACGGGTGAGCCCCGCCTCCAGCGCCTCGCGGAAGAGCCGCAGCGAACCGTCGTGGTTCGCCGCCACAAAGCCTTCGGGATCGCTCCCCTCGCCGCCGCGGTAATGCCCGGGCACATGGAGAAAGGCCGCATGCACCAGCGCGTCGCAGCCCGCGAGCGGCGCCGCCTCGCCCAGCGCCCAGCGCCGGTGTTCATTGCCTGCGACCGCCTGCCGGCCAAGCGTCACCACCTCGTGCCCCCGTGCCGCGAGACCGTGCAGCAGGAACCGCCCGACCAGCCCGGTCGCCCCGGTCAGCGCGACCTTCATGACGGGTTCGGCAGATACGCAAGATCGGGCACTGGCCCGTCGCCCTCATAGGCACGCCACAAATCGATCAGCACCCCCAGCCGCTCGGCCTTGGCATGGTCCTGCCACGGCTTCTCGTACTGGAAATGCAGCACCTTGATCTGCTCCCAGCTCCACAGCTCGGGCAGGTTGAACCAGACATATTGCAGCGTGTTGCAGGTCACCGGCAGGCCGTGCCAGTCGGGAAAGAAGTCCTGCAGGAAGGTCTGGTCGGTGCGCCGCCAGAAGGCGCCGGGCGCGTCGAGCCGCGCCAGCATCGCATCAAACGTGGCCGGATCGGGCCGGGCGGTGAACACGCCCGAATTCATCCGATGAAAGTCTGCGAGGCTCTCATAGACGTTCGGCGCCGCGCAGAATTCGGGGTAGTCGAACAGCGCGTCGATGTTGCGCAGCACCAGCGTGTCGGCGTCGAGGAACACGACGCGCTCGTAGTCGAGCTGCCACAGCCTGAGCTTGGCAAAGTTGTCGAGCGGGGTGTGGAAGGCCGGCTTCTCGCCCTTGGTGAAGGGGGCCGCGCCGTGCAGCGCCTCGCGCGCATGGGCGGCGTTGAAGTCCCGGGAGGTCGGCAGCAGCTCCGTCTGCACCAGCCGGGCGCCACGCGCCCTGAGCGGCGCGAGATCGTCCGCCCCCACCCCGCCGGTGTGCAGCACGACGAGATCGGCCGTCGTCCCGGTCAGCCGGAGGGAGCGAAGCAGCGCCTTCGCGCCCCGTGCGAAATCGGCATTGGTGACCAAGGTGACGAAGGCCCGGCGGTCGGTCGCCGGGCCTTCGGGGCGCAATCCATCGCTCATGAGACGGTGCGCAGCGCCCGGCCTTCGGGGTCGCGCTCGACCCGCGCGCCCAGATCTCGGGTCCAGGCGGAAACGGCGGGCACGCGGCTCCGGTCGATGCGATGCGCGTATTTCCGCGCCACCTCGACCACCTCGTCCAGAAGCCCCTCCTGCAGGGTGATCGGATCAAGGCCCAGCGCGAGGAACTTGTCGTTCTTCACGACGAGGTCGTTCTCTTCGGCTTCCTTGCGCGGGTTGGGCAGATAGGAAACCCGGGCGCCGGTCTTCTTCGCCACCATCTCGGCCAGATCGCGGACCCTGTGGGTTTCGGTCATCTGGTTGAAGATGCGCACCCGCTCGCCCGATTTCGGCGCGTCGCCCAGCGCCAGCTCGATGCAGCGCACCGAATCCTGAATGTGGATGAAGGCCCGCGTCTGCCCGCCGGTTCCATGCACCGTGAGCGGATGGCCGATCGCCGCCTGGATCAGGAAACGGTTGAGCACGGTCCCGTAATCGCCGTCATAGTCGAAGCGGTTGATCAGCTGCTCGTGGCGGCGGGTCTGGTCGGTATGGGTGCCCCAGACGATGCCCTGATGCAGGTCGGTGATCCGCAGCCCGTCGTTCTGGGCATAGAACTGGAACAGGATCTGATCGAGGCTCTTGGTCATGTGATAGACCGAGCCGGGCTTGGTCGGATACAGGATCTCCTGCTTCGCCTTGTCGCCCGAAAGCGTTTCGACCTCGACGTCGAGATAGCCTTCGGGGATCGCCGCGCCGACGCTGGAATAGCCGTAGACCCCCATCGTGCCGAGATGCAGCAGATGCGCGTCGATGCCCGTCTCCACCAGCGCGGCGAGCAGGTTGTGCGTCGCATTGGTATTGTTGTTGACGGTGTAGACCTTGTGGCGGTCGGATTTCATCGAATAGGGCGCGGCGCGCTGCTCGGCGAAATGGATGACGGCGTCGGGTTTTTCCTCGGCCAGCCAAGACTTCAGCCGCTCGTATTCCTTGGCGAGATCGATCAGGTGGAAGTTCAGCCGCCGTCCGGTCACCTCATGCCAGATCCGGCAGCGTTCCTGGATCGAGTCCATCGGCGTGAGCGACTGCACGCCCAGCTCGGTGTCGATCCAGCGGCGGCTGAGATTGTCGAGAATGTGGATCTCGTGGCCCTGCTCGGACAGATGCAGGCAGGTCGGCCAGCCGACGAAACCGTCGCCGCCGAGAATCGCGATCTTCATGATGTGCCCCCTTGCTAGACGCCCCGGGCCTCGCACGGCCCGGCGACAGGGTCATGACACCCTGCCCTCCTCGGGCGGCATAATGCATGGGGCGGGACAAAGCGCCACCCCGCCCCGGCGTCCGGGGCGGGGCCCGGCGGCTCAGCGCCGTCTGACCGTCTTGCGGCCGGCCCGGCTCAGCGCCCCGATCAGCGCGGTGGCGCCCAGACCGATGGTGGCGGCGGCGGCATAGGTGCGCCAGGCGGGTGGCAGCGGACGGTAGAGATCCGCGACCCGTGCCAGCGCGGCGACCGGCGGCGCGGCCTTCCACAGGTCAGCCTCGGCCCGCTTGCCCGAGCGTTGCGTGACCTCGCGCATCACGCCGATCCCGGCCGCCATGGGGCCGACCCGCGCGGTACTTTCGCGCTTTTTCGGCAGCCGTCCCCGCGACACCGCTTCGAGCGCATCGCCCAGCGTCTCGGTATCGCCCGCCCAGAGTCCACGATAGACAATCGTGCCCTCGCGGTCGGTGAGCCAGACCGCGTTGGGCTTCTCGCCCAGCTGGCGGTGCAGCGTACCCTGCGTGTCGTCCACCGCCACCGGCCAGGGCAGGTTATCGCGCGCCTTGAGAATGCGGGCGTTGCGGATCTTGGCATCCATGTCGTGCGGCTGGTCAAAGCGTTCGCCGGGATGCGCCTCGCGCACATGCAGCATGACGAACACAACCTGTCCGCCATAGCGGCGATGCAGCTTCTTGAGCGCCGGGACAGACGAGGCCGTCATCGGGCAGGTATACGACCCGGTGACGAGCAGCATCGGTTTGTTGCCGGTGATCGCATGGCTGCGGATCCGCCCGCCGGTGGCGGCGGGCAAATCGAAGACGGGCAACCGGTCGCCCGGTCCCGGCACCCCAGCTTCGAATGCCATGTCGCGGCGCAGGGTGCTGGCCTCGACGTGGTCGTAGACGTAGTCGCTTGTCGATGTCATGGGCGGGTCTCCGCGGCTGGTGTTGCAACTGTCGGTGACACAACCCGCGAAAGCCTCAGCCGTTCGATTTCTCCTTCGCATGCGCCTCAAGCGCCCGGTTGAGATCGATCACGGCCCCGATCAGCGCGGCATGGGCAAAGCCTTGCGGGATGTTGCCGAGCATTTCGCCGGTGGCCGGATCGGCCTCCTCCGCGAAGAGGCCGAGATCGTTGGCCTGCGCGATCCCCGCTTCGATGATCGCCCGCGCCCGCTCCAGCTCGCCCCGCATCACCCAGTACTGCGCGACCCAGAAGCCGGCGGTGACGAAGACGCCTTCCTCGTGCCCGTCGGCGCATTCGAGGCGGCGGCGGAACAGCTTGCCGTCCGGGCTCCATTCCCGTTCCAGTGCCGCCATGGTGGCGCGCATCTCGGGCGTGTCGGCGGCGCTGTAGTCCCAGACCGGGAACAGCGCGGCGGTGACGTCGACCTCTTCCGAGCCAGGATAGACCGCGTAGGCACCTTCCGAGGTCAGGCCGTTGCGCGCGACCCAGTCGCGGATCTCGCCCGCGGCCGCCCGCCAGCGCCTGGCCTCTTCCTCGTCGGCATAGTCCGCCGCCGATTCCAGCGCGCAGGCGGCGACGACTTTACCGGAGACGTAGGGCTTCGGCGGCGTCTCCTCCCAGATGCCGTGATCGGGCTCCTGCCAGTTGTCGGCCAGGAAATCGCAGATGTCGGAGACCACGTCCCAATGCGCCCGGCCATCCGAGCGGCCCTCGCGGTAGAGCAGCTTGGCCGCCAGCGCCACGTTGGCATAGGCATCAAGCTGGAGCTGGTCGGCGGCGCCATTGCCGATCCGCACGGGGCGCGAGCCGCGCCAGCCCTCAAGGGGCAGCTCGGTCTCGCCCGGCGCGGTTTCGCAATCGAGATCGGTGAACACCGCCATCGGGTACTTTTCGGAAGTGCCGGTGCAGCGGCAGATGAACTTCAGGTACTGTTCGCCCTCGCTGTCCTTCTGACACAGCCGCAACAGGGCCGAGACGATCATGCCGGCGTCGCGCAGCCAGACATAGCGATAGTCCCAATTGCGCCCGCCCCCCGCGATCTCGGGCAGCGAGGTGGTGACAGCGGCCACGGTGGCACCGCTCTCCTCGTGGGTGCACAGCCGGATCGCACGCAGCGACTGCCGGAGTTCCTCGGCAAAGACCCCGTCGTAATCCACCGCCTCGTCCAGCCCGTGCCAATGGCCCAGCGTGTGGCCGCGCCAGTTGTCGAGGGTGGCGGGATCGGGCCGGGTGAGAGGCGCATCCGACAGCGCCATCCAGCCCCGCTCTCCGGCGGGCAACTCCATCACCGCCCTGCCATCCTCGACGCGCAGCGGGTGCGAACCGTAGAGGGTCATCCCTTCGATCGTCACGGCATCGGCGTCGGCCGAGACGCGCGCGGGCTTGCGACCGTAATCGGGGCGCGGGTCGATCACCACGCGCAGTGGCGTGGGTGCTTCGCCGAATTCTCGCACCAGCACCCCCACGGGGGCCTGCGGACCGGAGGTCATCCAGTCGAGCACCACCAGTTCGCCTGCCGCCACCTCGAGCCGCGTCTCCAGCATGCCGCTGCCGTCGAGATAGCGTCGCGAGCCGGGGCGGGCGCCGTCGATCTCGATCCGCCAGTCGCCGCCCGCCGGATCGAGCAGCCCGGCCAGAAGGCTCGGCCCGTCGAAGCGGCAAGGGCAGTACCACAGGATGCGGCCCATGCGGTCGATCACCGCTGCCGTGCGGCGATCGCCGATCACGCCCAGATCGCGGATTGGCACCTGGTTGGTGGCGGTGGCACCGTCGGGCCGGGTGGTCTCGGGGGTTGGCTGGGTCATGCGGCGCTCCTTCGCGGCCCAACCGGACCCGCGCGAGCAGGGTTCCGGCGGCGCGAGGTCGCAGCGGCGCGAGGTCGCAGCGGCTCAGAGCGGGACGTCGGTGGTGCTCTTGATCTCGCGCAGCGTCACCGAGGTGGAGATCGACAGCACGTGCGGCAATTGAACCAGCGCGTTCTTCACTGTGCTTTCGTAATGGCGGATCGACCGTGCCAGCACCCGCAGCAGGTAGTCGTGATCGCCCGACACGGTGTAGCACTGCACCACTTCGGCGATGCGCACCACGGCGGCCTCGAACTCCTCGAGATGGGCACGTGAATGTCCGTTCATCCGCACCGCGCAGAACACGGTGATGTCGAATCCCGCCGCCACCGGGTCGATGATATGCCGCCGCTCTTCGATCACCCCGGCCTCGCGCATCCGCGTCAGACGGCGCCAGCAGGGCGTGTGCGACAGGCCCAGCCGCTCACCGACCTCGCGCAGGGTCAGATCCGGCTCGGCCTGCAAGAGCCGCAGCAGCCGGCGGTCGGTCTCGTCGAGTGTGATCGTTTCGCCCATTGCGCCCCATCCCCGGCGGCGATCCTCTCGCCCGCCGGGGGTGGCGTCAATGGGCGCGCCCTTCATGCCCAGCGCGCCGGGCGCTTTTCGAGGAACGCGGCGATCCCCTCTTCGGCCTCGGGGCTTTCCCATGCCTCGACCAGACGGTCGATCGTGGCCTCGATCACGGCCTCGTCGATGCGCGGACCGAGCGAGCGGGCCAGCGCCTTGGCCCGCGCCGCAGCCCCTCGGGCGATCTTCAGATAGGGTGCCACCTCGGCCTCGACGGCGGCGTCGAGATCGGCCTCGGGCACCGCGCGCGTCGCGATGCCAAGCCGCACGGCCTCCTCCGCGCCGAAGATCCGCGCCGACATGAAGACCTGCCGCGCCCGGCCTTCGCCCATCCGCGCGAGGACATAGGGCGAGATCGTCGCCGGGATGATGCCGAGCTTGGTCTCGGTGAAGCCGAAACGCGTCGTGTCGGCGGCCACCACCACGTCGCAGATGCAGGCCATGCCAACGCCGCCGCCATAGGCGCCGCCATGCACCCGGCCGATCAGCGGGCTGGACATGGTGTTGAGCGCGCCCAGCATCCCGGCGAGACGCCGCGCCTCGGCGCGCCGCCCCTCGCGGTCGGCCCGGATCTGCGCCTGCATCCAAGTGAGATCCCCGCCTGCGCAGAACACCTCGCCCGCCCCTTGCAGCACCACGGCGCGGGCCTGTGCGCCCTCGGCCGAGGCCAGCGCCGTCAGCTCGTCCATCATCTGCGCCGAAAGCGCGTTGCGCCGCTCGGACGCGTTCAGCGTGACCGTCAGGATGCCGCGATCATCCGCATCCAGCTTTAGCGTCTCGTAGCTCATGCGCGCAGCTCCTTCGCAAAGGCCGCCGTCTCGGCCAGCCGCTTCGCGTCGAGACCTGTCTCGTAGCCGCGATCCTCCAGCATCAGCGCGAGCGCCTCGGTGGCGACGTTACCCGCCGCGCCGGGCGCGAAGGGGCAGCCGCCCAGGCCGCCGATGCTGGCATCGAAGACGCGAAGCCCGCGTTCGAGGCAAACCTCCACATTGTCGAGCGCGCGGCCCAAGGTGTCGTGGAAATGCCCAGCGAGCTTTTCGGCCGGCACGCGCGCGAGCACCGCGTCGAGCATTGCGTCCGTGTCCTCGGGCAGCGCCCGGCCCAGCGTCTCGCCCAAGGAGATCTCGTAGCAGCCCATTTCCAGCAGCCGCGCTGCCACATCGGCCACGGCTTCGGGGTCGACCTTGCCGTCATAGGGGCAATGGGTCACGCAGGAGACATAGCCGCGCACCGGCAGCCCGGTCTCTTTCGCAGCCGCCATGAGCGGGGCAAAGCGCTCCATGCTTTCGGCGATGGAGCAGCCGATATTGGCCTGGCTGAAGCCCTCGGAGGCCGAAGCGAAGACCGCGACCTCCTCGGCCTTGGCCTCACGCGCGGCCTTGAAGCCCCGCAGGTTCGGGGTCAGCGCCGCGTAGCGGATGGCGGGGTCGCGCGCGATGCCCGCCAATACCTCGGCCGCATCGGCCATCTGCGGCACCCGCTTGGGGTTCACGAAGCTCGTCACCTCGATGCGGGAGAAGCCGCAGGCCGAGAGCCGGTCGACCAGTGCGATCTTGGCCTCGGCGGGAATGATCCGCTTTTCGTTCTGCAGCCCGTCGCGGGGCCCGACCTCGATGATCTCGGCGCGCTCACTCATCTTCCGGCTCCAGCGTCAGCAGCAGGTCGCCGTCGGAAACCTGCGATCCCTCCTGTGCGAGAATTTCGGCCACCACCCCGTCGCGCGGCGCGGTGAGGGTGTGTTCCATCTTCATCGCCTCGAGGATGGCGAGCGGCTGGCCCTTTTCGACCTTCTGCCCCGCCGTGGCGCGCATCCGTTTCACGAGGCCCGGCATCGGCGCGGCGATGGCGTTGCCGCCCGCCCCGGCCGCATCGGCGGCAGCCAGCGGATCGGGCAGCGTGAACACCCAGGCCCGGCCCGCGTCCCACACGGTAACTGCGACGCCGTGCTTTGCCGCCTCGGCGCGGAAGCGACGGCCGGCCACGGTCACCTCCAAACCCTTGGTGTCACGTGAAACGCTGGTTTCCGTGCCTTCCCGATGCCAGCTTCCCGGCCCGTCGCGCAGGAGTGCGACGTCGAGCGTCTCGCCCTCGCGCTCCAGCGTCACGTGAATCTCGGAGGCGCCCCAGTGGCGGAAGCCCCGGAGCGCGTCCCAGGGATCATCGCCCGCTGGCGGATGGTCGAGACCGGCTGCAGCGAGCGCGGCCAGCACCGGCACGTGATCAGGCATCGGCGGACGGGCGGTCAGCGCATCGAGATCGCGACCGATCAGGCCGGTATCGACTTCGCCCGAGGCAAACCCCTCATGCCGCAGCAGCGCCGCGAGAAACCCGAGATTGGTCACCGTGCCACCGACCTGCGTTGCCTCCAGCGCGCCCAAGAGCCGCGCCATCGCCTCTTCGCGCGTGGCGCCATGGGCGATGACCTTGGCGATCATCGGATCGTAATGCGGGGTGATGGCATCGCCTTCGGCGACGCCGGCATCGACGCGCAGCGCGCCCAGCTCGAAGTTCGACGCTTCGGGAAAGCGCAGCCGCTCCAGCCGCCCGGTCGCGGGAAGGAACCCGCGCTCCGCATCCTCGGCATAGAGCCGCGCCTCGAAGGCGTGACCGTCGATCTTCAACTGGTCCTGCGACAGCGGCAGCGTCTCGCCGCGCGCGACCCGGATCTGCCATTCGACCAGATCGAGCCCGGTGATCGCCTCAGTCACGGGATGTTCGACCTGCAGGCGGGTGTTCATCTCCATGAACCAGAACCCGTCCTCGCGCAGCCCTTCGGAGCCGTCGGCGATGAACTCCACCGTGCCCGCACCGACATAGCCGATCGCGCGCGCGGCCTCGACCGCTGCCTGCCCCATCGCCGCGCGGACATGCTCGGGCATCCCCGGTGCGGGAGCCTCCTCGATCACCTTCTGGTGCCGACGCTGCAGCGAGCAGTCGCGCTCGAACAGGTGCACGACGTTGCCATGGCTGTCGGCGAAGACCTGGATCTCCACATGGCGGGGCGCGGTCACGTATTTCTCGACCAGCACGGCAGGGTCGCCGAAGCTCGCCTTGCCCTCGGCCTGCGCGCCCTCGAGCGCATCGGCAAAATCCTCCGCCCGCTCGACGAGGCGCATGCCCTTGCCGCCGCCGCCCGCGCGCGCCTTGATCAGCACCGGGTAACCGATGCGCTCGGCTTCCGCCGCCAGCATCGCGGCGTCCTGCCCCTCGCCGTGATAGCCCGGCACAACCGGCACGCCGGCTTCTTCCATGCGCTTCTTGGCGGCGTCCTTCAGGCCCATCGCCCGGATCGCGCTGGCAGGCGGACCGACGAAGACCAGCCCGGCCGCCTCGACCGCCTCGACGAAATCGGGGTTCTCGGAGAGGAAGCCGTAGCCCGGATGGATCGCCTGGGCGCCGGTCGCGCGCGCGGCCTCGATGATCGCTTCGGCGCGCAGATAGCTTTCGCCCACCGGCGCCGGGCCGATCCGCACCGCCTCGTCGGCGAGCCGGACATGTACCGCCTCGGCATCGGCGTCGGAATGCACGGCGACGGTCTTCAGCCCCATCCGGCGCGCGGTCGTGATGACACGTGCGGCGATCTCGCCGCGGTTCGCGATCAGTATCTTGTCGAACATCAGGCGAAATCCTCCACCAGCCGGAATCTCTCGCAGACCAGCATCATTTCGGGGTCCCAGCCCCCGTTGCGCTCGAAGTAGCGGCGGTGCCCGTCCCGCCAGCTTTCCAGCGTCTCGTCCTCGCCTTCGGCCAAGGCGAACTCGGCGTCCACGTCGCAGAAACGGCGCTGCGTGACCTCGGTCGTCTCGATCATCAGCGCCGGGCTGCCATCCCAGTTCAGCGCCACGTCGCGGCGGCCAACCACCGGCATCGGCTCCTCGTCGAAGTCGCGCAGCGCGCTGCAGGTCCCCGTCTTGGCGCCGGAGCGAACCAGTGCGATCAGCTCGGCGGAAAGCTCAGGGCCGTCACCGAAGCGGAAGCTCACGAGATCCGGGTCCCGAGCCTTCAATTCCTCCATCGTCACCATTGCCGCCTCACATCCGGAACACGCCGAAGCGCGTATCGGGAATCGGCGCGTTCAGCGCGGCGGAGAGGGAAAGCGCGAGCACTTCGCGGGTCTTGCGCGGATCGACGATGCCGTCATCCCAAAGCCGGGCCGAGGCATAGAGCGGATGCGCCTGTTCTTCGAAAGTGTCGCGCAAGGGCTGCTTGAAGGCCCACTCCTCTTCCTCGGTCCAGGGCTTGCCCTGACGTGCCAGCGCCTCGCCGCGCACCTGTGCCATGACGCCCGCCGCCTGCTCGCCGCCCATCACGCCGATCCGGCTCGCGGGCCAGGTCCACAGGAACCGCGGTGAATAAGCGCGGCCGCACATGCCGTAATTGCCGGCCCCGTAGGAGCCGCCGACGATCATAGTGACCTTGGGCACCTCGGTGGAGGCCACGGCCGTCACCAGCTTGGCGCCGTCCTTGGCGATGCCGCCCGCTTCGTATTTGCGGCCAACCATGAAGCCGGTGATGTTCTGCAGGAACACTAGCGGGATGCGCCGCTGCGAGCACAGCTCGACGAAATGCGCGCCCTTGAGCGCGGCCTCGGAGAACAGCACGCCGTTATTGGCGATGATCCCCACCGGCATGCCCATGATGTGCCCGAAGCCCGTCACCAGCGTCTCGCCGTAGCGCGGCTTGAACTCGTCAAGGCGCGAGCCGTCGAGCACGCGGGCCAGAAGCTCGCGGATGTCGTAGGGCTTGCGCGGATCGGCCGGGACGACGCCGAGGATCTCCTCCGGATCGTAGAGCGGCTCTTCGACGGCGCGCAGCACCACGCTGTCGGGCTTGCGACGGTTGAGCCCGGCCACCGCCTGACGCGCCAGCGCCAGCGCATGGGCGTCGTTGTCAGCGAGGTAGTCGGCCACGCCCGACAGCCGCGTGTGCACGTCGCCGCCACCGAGATCCTCGGCCGAGACGACCTCGCCGGTCGCGGCCTTTACCAGCGGCGGGCCGGCGAGGAAGATGGTGCCCTGCTCCTTCACGATGATGGTCACGTCCGACATGGCGGGGACATAGGCGCCGCCCGCGGTGCAGGAGCCCATCACCACGGCGATCTGCGGGATGCCCTTCCCGCTCATCCGGGCCTGGTTGTAGAAGATCCGGCCGAAATGATCGCGATCGGGGAACACCTCGTCCTGGTTGGGCAGGTTCGCGCCGCCCGAGTCGACGAGGTAGACGCAAGGCAGGTGGTTCTGCTCGGCGATCTCCTGCGCGCGCAGATGCTTCTTGACGGTCATCGGGTAGTAGGTGCCGCCCTTCACAGTGGCGTCGTTGCACACCACCATGACCTCCTGCCCCTCGACCCGGCCGATGCCGGCGATCATGCCGGCGCCCGGCGCCGCACCGTCATAGAGGCCATGCGCCGCCGTGGCGCCGATCTCCAGAAACGGGCTGCCCGGATCGAGCAGCCGGGTCACGCGATCGCGCGGCAACAGCTTGCCGCGCGAGACGTGCCGGTCGCGGGCCTTCGCGCCGCCGCCCGCACGCGCGGCCTCGACGGCCTCGCGCACGGTCTCGAGTGCGGCATTCTGCGCGGTCCGGTTTTCTCCGAAGGCTTCCGAGGAGGGCGACAGTGCCGAACGCAGCACCGCCATCAGCGCACCTTCGCCATCAGCTCGCGCCCGATCAGCATGCGGCGGATCTCCGAAGTGCCGGCGCCGATCTCCATCAGCTTGGCGTCGCGGAAGATCCGGCTCACCGCGCTTTCATTCATGAAGCCGGTGCCGCCCATCGCCTGCACCGCCTGATGCGCGACCACCATCGCCTCTTCGGAGGCATAGAGAACGCAGGCAGCGGCGTCGGCACGGGTCACGCGGCCTTCGTCGCAGGCACGGGCCACGGCATAGACATAGGCGCGGGCCGAGCCGAGCTTGGTGTAGATGTCGGCGATCTTGCCCTGCATTAGCTGGAAATCCCCGATCGGCTTGCCGAACTGCTTGCGCTCCGCGAGGTAGGGCATGATCTCGTCGAGGCAGGCCGCCATGATGCCGGTGCCGATCCCCGAGAGCACAACGCGCTCGTAGTCGAGGCCCGACATCAGCACGCGCACGCCGCCGCCGACCTGGCCCAGAACGTTCTCGTCGGGCACTTCCACGTTCTCGAACACCAGCTCGGCTGTGTTCGAGCCGCGCATGCCGAGCTTGTCGAAATGCTCGGAAGTCGAGAAGCCCTTCATGCCGCGTTCGATGATGAAGGCGGTGATGCCCTTGGAGCCCGCCTCGGGGTCGGTCTTGGCATAGACGACCAACGTCTCGGCATCGGGGCCGTTGGTGATCCAGTACTTGGTGCCGTTGAGCCGGTAGCCGCCGTCGATGCGATCGGCGCGCAGGCTCATCGACACCACGTCGGAGCCCGCCCCTGCCTCGGACATGGCCAGCGCGCCGACATGCTCGCCCGAGACCAGCTTGGGCAGGTATTTCTGCTTCTGCGCCTCGTTGCCGTTCAGCACGATCTGGTTGACGCAGAGGTTGGAATGCGCGCCGTAGCTCAGCGCGACACTGGCCGACGCGCGGGCGATCTCCTCGACCGCGACGACATGGGCCAGGTAGCCCATGTTCGCGCCGCCATACTCCTCGGGAACGGTGATGCCCAGAAGTCCGATATCACCCATCTCGCGCCACAGGTCGGCGGGAAACAGGTTGGATGCGTCGATCTCGGCGGCCCGGGGCTTCACCCGCTCCTGCGCCCAGCGATGCACCGTCTCGCGCAAGCTGTCGCCGTCTTCACCCAGATCGAACCTCATCGCGTGATCGAACATCTCTACCTCCCTATTCCGCCGCGACTTGCTGCGGCGTGTCATTCATGATCGCGGCGCGCAGCGCGTCGCGCATCGGCGCCGCCTGCTCCATCGCCGCGAGTTTCACCGGCCCGAAGCCACGGATCTGATCCGGCAGCTCCAGAAGCTTGAGGATCTCAGCGTCGCGCCCTTCTCCCAATCGCGCGAGCGCCAGATCCATGTCCTCCTCGTAAGCGCGGATCAGCGCCCTCTCGCGCCTACGCTCTTCGGTACGGCCAAAGACGTCAAGCGCCGTGCCGCGTAACCGCTTGCCCTGCGCCAGAAAACCGAACGCCTTGAGGATCCACGGCCCGAACTCGCGCTTCTTCGGCCGGCCCTCGGCATCCACGCCGGGCATCATGGGCGGCGCGAGGTTGAAGGCGATCTTGTAGTCGCCGTCGAACTGCTTCCTGAGGTTCTCGGAGAACTCGGGCCGGGTGAAGAGCCGCGCCACCTCATACTCGTCCTTGTAGGCGAGCAGCTTGGCGTAGTTCTGGGCCACCGCGCGGGCGATCTTGTCGGCTTGGGCATGGCCCTCCACCGCCGCGCGGACCTGCGCCACGCGGTCGGTGTAGCGCCGCGCCAGCTTCGCGTCCTGGTAATCGGTCAGGTGGCCGGTGCGATGCGCCACGAGCTGGTCGAGCGACATCTGCGCCTGCGGCAGATGCGGCGGCTCGTCGGTCTCGCCCATCTCGCGGATCACCCGCTCGGGCTCTGCCGCCATGACGCGGCCCCAGTCGAAGGCATCGAGGTTGGACTGCACCGCCACGCCGTTGAGGCGCACGGCCTCGGCGATCGCCTCGCGGCCCACCGGGATGAAACCCTGCTGCCAGGCATAGCCCAGCATCATGATGTTGACCGCGATCTCGTCGCCGCACAGCTCGCGCGCGACATGGGCGAAATCGTGGAAATGCTCCGAGGAGCGTACCGTCTTCTCCACCGCGCGCATGACGCCGGCCGAGCGGAAGTCGAAGTCGCGCTGGCGCACGAAGTCGGAGGTGGGCGATAGCTTGGTGCTCATCACCGCATGGGTGCGCTCCGCGTCGCACAGCGTGATGCCATCCTTCGACGCGGCCACGACGCTGTCCGCGGCGAGCAGCAGGTCGGCGGTGCCGGTCGCGATGCGCGGCGCCGTCGCGGGACGTTCATGGGTCGAGATGCGGATATGGCTCAGCACCGCCCCGCCCTTCTGCGCGAGACCGGCCATGTCGAGGATCATCGGCGACAGACCCTCCATATGCGCCGCCACGCCCAGAAGCGCCCCAATGGTCAGCACGCCGGTGCCGCCGACGCCGGTGACGGCGATGTTCCACGGCCGGGTGATCTCGGGCAGCGTCGGCTCGGGCAGGCCCGAGACATCGGGGCCTTCGGCGGCCGGGCGCTTGTGCAGCTTGCCGCCGCGCACGGTGACGAAGCTGGGGCAGAAGCCCTTGAGGCAGGAGAAGTCCTTGTTGCAGGCCGACTGGTTGATCTGGCGCTTGCGGCCCAGCTCGGTTTCCAGCGGCTCGACCGCGATGCAGTTCGACTGCACCGAGCAGTCACCGCAGCCTTCGCAGACCGCCGGATCGATATGCACGCGCATGTCCGGGTCCGGGGCCTTGCCGCGCTTGCGGCGGCGACGCAGCTCGGCGGCGCAGGTCTGGACATAGACCATGACCGTGACGCCCTCGATCTCGCGCAGCTCCTTCATCACCGCGTCGACATCGTCGCGGTGGCGGATCTCGGTGCCGGGGGCGAGGTCGACGCGGTCGTAATTCTCGGGATGATCCGAGAGCAGCACGATCTTCGCCACGTTCTCATGCGCGACCTGATGCGTCACCTGCTCGGGCGAGAGCGGACCGTCGACCTTCTGGCCACCGGTCATGGCGACGGCGTCGTTGTAGAGGATCTTGTAGGTGATGTTGGCCTTTGCCGCGACCGACTGGCGGATAGCGAGATGGCCCGAATGGAAGAAGGTGCCGTCGCCGAGGTTCACGAAGCGATGCTTCTCGTCGGTGAACAGGCCGATCGAGGTCCAGGGCACCCCTTCGGCGCCCATATGGGTGAAGGTCTCCGTATTCCGGTCCATCCACTGCACCATGTAGTGACAGCCGATCCCGGCCATCGCCTTGGAGCCTTCGGGCACCTTGGTCGAGGTGTTGTGCGGGCAGCCGGGGCAGTAATGCGGCAGCCGGGTGATCGGCGCCTCATGCGCGGCACCGCGCGCATGGCCCGCCTCGAGCCGGCGCAGCTCGGCCTCGATGCGGTCGTGCAGCCCTTCGGGCAGGTCGATATGCAAAAGCCGGTCGGCGATGGCGCGGCCGACCGAACCCACGGTGAGGCCCTGGCTCAGCGACAGGAAGGGCCGGTCCTTCTCATCATGCTTGCCGATGATGCGGGGCCGCACGTCGGCGCGCCAGTTGAAGAGCTGCTGCTTGATCTGGTTCTCGATGATCTCGCGGCGCTCTTCGACGATCAGCACCTCCTCGAGGCCTTCGGAGAAATGCCGGATGCCCTCGGGCTCCAGCGGCCAGGGCATGCGCACCTTGTAGAGGCGCAGGCCGATCGCCTTCCATTCCTCCGGTCCCAGCCCCATCTCGGCCAGCGCCTGGCGCACGTCCTCATAGGCCTTGCCCGAAGCGACGATGCCGAAGCGGGCATCGGGCGTGTCGATCGTCACCTGATCGACGCGGTTGGCGCGGGCAAAGGCCAGCGCGGCGAAACCCTTGTGCTCCTGCAGCCGCTCATCCTGCACCAGCGGCGGATCGGGCCAGCGGAGGTTGAGCCCGCCCTCGGGCATCTCGAAATCGGTCGGCCGGAGGAACTGCCGCCGCTCTTGGCCGAGATCGATCACGGTGGAGGTCTCGACCGTCTCGGAGATCACCTTGAAGCCGACCCAGCAGCCCGAGTAGCGCGACATGGCGATGCCCAGCAGCCCGAGTTCGAGGAACTCGTGCACCGAGCTGGGATAGAGCATCGGCATCAGCGCCGAGATGAAGGCGTGATCCGACTGGTGCGGGATCGAGGAGGATTTGCAGGTATGGTCGTCCCCGGCGATGGCGAGGACGCCGCCCTGCGCAGAGGTACCCGCGGCATTGGCATGCTTGAGCACGTCGCCCGAGCGGTCGACGCCGGGGCCCTTGCCGTACCACATCCCGAGCACGCCGTCCTTGCGGGCGCCGGGCGACAGGTGCAGCTGCTGGCTGCCCCAGACGGCGGTGGCCGCGAGATCCTCGTTCACGCCGGGCTGGAACTTGATGTCGAGCGGGTCGAGGTGCCTCTTCGCCGCCATCAGCTGCTGGTCGTAGCCTCCCAGCGGCGAGCCGCGATAGCCCGAGATGAAGGTGCCGGTGTTCAGCCCCGCGGCGCGGTCGCGCCGCATCTGGGTCATCGGCAGGCGCACGAGCGCCTGAATTCCGGTGATGAAGACATGACCGGTTTCGGCCGTATATTTGTCGTCGAGCGACATTAGCGCGGTCATGCGCCCCTCCCCTGGCTTATGACAGGGAAAGTCTAGCGCCGCTTCGGCGAAACACGGTCACCGTTTTTTCAAGAGGTTGTGCAAAATGGCGTGACACCGTCACCCGATCAGACGCCAGAGGGGGACCATGTCACCAAGAGGCCTTGGATCCTCTTTAGGCATCCATCAGCGGCATAGATCCTGCCGGTGATCACAGAGGCGGTTCGATGCCCTCCGCTTCAAGCCAAACGGCCTGTTTGGTGGAACAACGGGAAGTGCAGACGCGCGCCGGTTCGACCCGGCGCGCGTCTCGATTCGTGTCTCAGCCGACGCTGGCGAGCAGGCTCGCATTGCCGCCCGCCGCGGTGGTGTCGACGCAGACATGACGCTCGAGGAAGAGCCGCGACGGCGTGTCTTCCTCGGACAGGAGCGGAATCCGACGACCCTCGCGCCCGGCCAGCGCCGCTCGCACCGGGCGCAGCGCCTCGGCACCGCCGCGCAACGCCACCGCGTCGAAGCCGTTCAGCGTGCCGAGCGCCTCCGCCTCCAGCACCCCGTCGAGGCAGCCTTCGCCAGACAGCCCCGGCGCCACGCCGACGGCGGCGCATCCGGCAGCCTTGGCCATCTCGATCTGCGCCTGCGCCTCCTCGGCCGAAGGGCCGAGGCAGAGCACCGTACCGCGCGGCACCACCGAAAGGCGGTTCGACTCGCCGGTCGGGCCCGGCAGGGTGACGGTGTCGCGCCGATCCGGGTCCGACGTAGCGACGTCGAGGAGTGCCTGCACTTTTTTGCTGGGCACCGCGCGACCATTGGCGGCCGGCGAGGCGATCCGCATCGGCTCGGTGAAGCGCGCGACGTAGCGCGGTCCACCGGCCTTGGGCCCGGTGCCCGAAAGCCCCTCGCCGCCGAAGGGCTGGGAGCCGACGATGGCGCCGATCTGGTTGCGGTTGACGTAGAGGTTGCCGACATGCACCCGCCGCGTCACCTGCTCGACCCGCTCATCGATCCGCGTGTGCAGCCCGAAGGTCAGCCCGTAGCCGGTGGCGTTGACCGCATCGATCACCTCGTCGATCTCGCCCGCCTTGAAGGTAGCAACGTGCAGAACCGGGCCGAAGATCTCGCGCTCAAGCTCCTCGATGCCGTTCAACCGGATCAGCGCCGGGCCGACATAGAAGCCGGTTTCGGGCGTCTCGAGCTGCCACATCAGGCGGCCCTCGGCGCGGGCCTTCTCGATATGCTCGACGATGCCCTTTTCGGCGCGCGCGTCGATCACCGGGCCGACATCGGTGGAATGCTTCCACGGATCGCCGATCCCCATCTCCTCGGCCGCGCCCTTGAGCATTTCGAGGAAATGCTCGGCGATGTCTTCCTGAAGGTAGAGCATCCGAAGCGCGGAGCAGCGCTGGCCCGCCGACTGGAAGGCCGAGGCGACGATGTCGCGTACCGCCTGCTCGGGCAGCGCGGTGGAATCGACGATCATCGCGTTGAGCCCGCCCGTCTCGGCGATGAGCGGCGCGGTCGGGTCCATGTTGGCGGCCATCGCGCGATCGATACCGATCGCGGTCTCGGTCGAGCCGGTGAAGCACACGCCCGCGATGCGCGGGTCGGAGGTGATCGCAGCGCCCACCACCTTGCCCGCCCCGGGCAGGAGCTGCAGCGCATCGCGCGGCACACCCGCTTCGTGCAACAGTCGCACGCCAAGCGCTGCGGTGAGCGGCGTCGCCTCGGCCGGTTTCGCCAGCACGGCATTGCCAGCCGCGAGAGCGGCGGCGACCTGGCCGGTAAAGATCGCCAGCGGGAAGTTCCACGGGCTGATGCAGGCGAAGGTGCCCCGCGCCGGGTCCTTCAGCTCCTCGCCGCGCGCGGCGTAGTAGCGCAGGAAGTCGACCGCCTCGCGCAGCTCGGCCACGGCGTCCTTGGGCGTCTTGCCCGCCTCGCGCGCGGTGAGAGCAAAGAACTCGTGGGCGTTTTCCTCGAACAGGTCGGCCGCCTTGCGCAGTGCCGCCCCGCGGGTCGAGGCCGGGGCCTGCCAGCGCCGGGCATGGGCGATCGCCGTTTCCACGTCGGCTTCCGAGGCCATCATCACTTCGCCCACCACGTCCGACGGGTCGGCCGGGTTTGTGACGGGTATGGTCTCGCCGCCCTCGGGCGCCTCCTCGGTGGCGAGGATCGGCTCGGAGCGCCACTTGGTGTCGCGGAATGCCGCGCGACCGGCGTCGAACTCGGCCAGCGCGTCCACCGCCGTCAGGTCCCAGCCGCGCGAGTTCTCGCGCTCCGGCTGGAACAGCGCGCGCGGATCGCGCAGCTCCTTCGGGCGCGGCCCGCCCAGCTTCTCGAACGGATCGGCGGCGACCACCTCGGCGGGCACGTTCTCGTCGACGATCTGGTTGACGAAGGATGAGTTGGCGCCGTTCTCGAGCAGGCGACGCACCAGATAGGCCAGCAGGTCGCGATGCGCGCCGACGGGGGCATAGATCCGCAGCCGGGTACCTGCCTCCATCTGCTTGTCATGCAGCGCCTCGCCCATGCCGTGCAGGCGCTGGAACTCGAAATCCCGGCGCTCGCCCGCCATCTCCATGACGGCGGCGACGGAATGGGCGTTGTGGGTGGCGAACTGCGGATAGATCCGATCGGTCATGCCCAGCAGACGATGCGCGCAGGACAGCCAGGCCACGTCGGTCGCGGCCTTCTCGGTGAAGACCGGGAAATCCTCCAGCCCTTCGACCTGCGCCCGCTTGATCTCGGTGTCCCAGTAGGCGCCCTTCACGAGCCGCACCATGATCTTGCGGTCGAGCTTCTCGGAAAGCGCGTAGAGCCAGTCGAGCACGCCGCCGACGCGACGCCCGTAAGCCTGCACCACCACGCCAAATCCGTCCCAACCGGCCAGCTCGGGGTCGGACAGCACCGCCTCGATGATGTCGAGCGACAGGTCGAGGCGATCGGCCTCCTCGGCATCGACATTGAGACCCATGTTCCCCGCCTTGGCGGCGCGGGCGAGCTTGGCCAGTCGCGGTACCAGCTCCTCCATGACCCGCTCGCGCTGGGCCTCCTCGTAGCGCGGGTGCAGCGCCGAAAGCTTGACCGAGATGCCGGGATTGTCGCGGATGTCCTTCGACGTCGCTTCCCGCGAGATCCGGGCGATGGCGGTCTCGTAGCTTCGCATGAAGCCCGCGGCATCCTTGGCGGTCAGCGCCGCTTCGCCCAGCATGTCGTAGGAATAGGTAACGCCCTTCCTGGCCGGACCCTGGCTGCGCTTGATCGCCTCGTCGATATCGCGGCCGAGCACGAAGGTCTTGCCCATCTCACGCATGGCGGCATGGGTCGCGGCACGGATCACCGGCTCCCCCAGACGCTTGATGGCGCGGCGCAGCACGAGGCCCAGCCCATCGCCCTTCTCGTCGAGCACCTTGCCGGTCAGCATCAGCGCCCAGGTCGAGGCATTGACCAGCGGCGAGGCGGCACGGCCGAGATGGGCGCTCCAGTCGGAGGGCGTGATCTTGTCGTCGATCAGCGCGTCGATGGTCTTGGAGTCCGGCACGCGCAGCAGCGCCTCGGCAAGGCACATCAGCGCGATGCCCTCGCGGGTCGAAAGCCCGTATTCCGCGAGGAAGGCCTCCATGATCCCGGGGCGGGTGTCGGTGCGGATCGCGCGCACCAGCGCGGCGCCACGACGGGTGGCTGCGGCGCGGGTTTCGGGCGTGATCGGGTCGCGCGCCATCAGATCCGCGAGCACCTCCGCTTCGTCGCGTCGATGATCGGCACGGATGCGCTGGCGCAGATCGTCAAGCTCGCTCATGGGCGGTCCCCTCTTGTGCATGTGTCCTCTCCATCCTATTCCTGAACAGCTAAGGCGCGTTTCCCGAAGATCGACGGAAAACGCGCCTTTTGCGCTGATTTCTTCGACTTTTGCGGGACGAACGATGAGCAATTCCGACACCGGCAGCCATCTCGACCGCACCGACTACCGCATACTCGCCGAATTGGCAGCAAATGCTCGGCTTCCGGTCACCGAACTGGCGGCCCGGGTCGGGCTGTCGAAATCGCCCTGCCAGGTGCGGTTGAAACGGCTGCAGGAAAAGGGCGTGATTCGCGGCTTTAGGACGGTGATAGACCCCGCCAAGCTCGGCCTCGACCACGTGGCCTTCGTCGAGGTGCGGCTCATGGACACCACCGAGAAATCGCTCGCCGCCTTCAACGCGGCGGTCCGGATGATCACCGAGGTCGAACAGTGCCACCTGATCGCCGGCAGTTTCGATTACCTGCTCAAGGTCCGCACCCGCGACATCCGCAGCTACCGCGAGGTGCTGGGCAGCAAGATCTCGGCGCTGCCCGGAGTCGCGGGCACCTCCACCTATGTCTCGATGCAGCCGATCATCGACGACACGATGTGAGCGCTCACCATCGCGTCATCGCGGCGCCGCGCGATGGACGCCCGGAGCGGCAGCCGCGATGATATGCCGTCTTCAAGAAAGCCCCTCGCATGCTCGACTCCGCCGCCCGCCGCCTGATCGATCCCGCATTGAACAGGGCAGGCCGGCGTCTCGCGGCGCTGGGCGCCACGGCCGACGCGGTGACGCTGGCCGGGCTCGCGCTGGGTCTTCTCGCGGCGGCACTGATCGCGCTGGGGGCGCCGGGCTGGGCGCTGTTGCCGCTTCTTGCGTCGCGCGTGGCCGATGGGCTCGACGGGGCGGTGGCGCGGGCCACGCGGCGTAGCGACTGGGGTGGCTATCTCGACATCGCCTGTGACTTCGCCTTCTACGGCGCGGTGCCGCTCGGCTTCGTCCTGGCAGATCCGGAGGCGAACGGTCTGGCGGGGGCGTTCCTGCTCGCGGCCTTCTACTTCAACGGCACGACGTTCCTAGGCTACGCGATCCTCGCCGAAAAGCGGGGCATGCAGACCCGCGCGCAGGGCATCAAGTCGCTCTACTTCTCGAACGGCTTGCTCGAAGGCACCGAGACGATCGCCTTCTTCGTGCTGATCTGCCTGTTTCCCGGCGGTTTTCCGCCATTGGCGGCAATATTTGCCTCTTTGTGTTACATCAGCGGCACAGTCCGGATTATTGGAGCAAGAGCCCTGTTCCGGACATGAGATTAAACTGGCACCGGTAGGATGGACCTTCAGTCGAAGGGCTCCGTGGCGGATTCGCCCCGGGACCAGTGATCTTTGAGGAGCGCCGAACTTTGACTTCCGTCTCCGAGGCAGTTTGGGAAGACACCCGGACGATCTATGCTGCCCCGGCAGGTCCCGCGGCCAGAACCGCCGCCTTGACCGAAGTGATCGCCGGAACCTCCGTCGCCGCCCCGACCATTCCCGCTGCCGCGCCGCGCCCGGAAGGCGGGATGACGCTGGCCAAGCGGACGCTCGACCTGTCGATGGCGCTGCTGCTCATCGCCCTCCTTTGGCCGCTCATGCTGGGACTCTGCGCGCTGCTGCTGGTGGCCGAGGGTCGACCGATCTTCTTCCTGCACGACCGGATGAGCACCCCCACCCGCCGTTTCAAGCTGATCAAGTTCCGGACGATGCGCTGCCACGGCACCAATGGTGGCGTGACCGGGGGTGACAAGGCGGACCGGATCTCCAAGCTGCAGCGCTTTCTCCGGCGCAGCCGTGCCGACGAGCTGCCGCAGCTGTGGAACGTGCTGAAGGGCGACATCTCGCTGGTCGGGCCGCGCCCGCCGATGCCCTATTATGTCGACGCTTATCCCGAGCTCTATGGCGAGGTGCTGAAGTCGCGCCCCGGGATCACCGGCCTCGCGACGCTGCGCTTCCACGCGCATGAGGAGGCCATCCTCGCGACCTGCACCACGGCGAGCGCGACCGACCGCGTCTATCGGCGCCGCTGCATCCACCGCAAGGCCCGGCTCGATCTGATCTATCAGGCCCGCCGAACCATCTGGATGGATCTGCGCCTGATCGGCGAGACAGCGCTGAACGTGGTGCGCCCGCGGCGCAGGCGGGCGAAGTGGTCCCAGAAGAACCGCCGGAAGGCTGCCCGCAGTTGATACCGCTCGACCTGAGGGGCGGCTCTCGCGAGCCACCCATGTCAGGCTTCGGACCGATCCCTCAGTCGCGATAGCCGTTCGGATTGCGCGACTGCCAAGCCCAGTGGCTTTCGACCATCTCCCGCAGCCCGTGCTTCGCCTGCCAGCCGAGGGCCTGCGTGGCGCGGGCCGGATCGGCATGGATCGCGGCGATGTCGCCCGAGCGGCGTGGCGCGATCTCGTAGGGCAGATCACGTCCCGCTGCCTCGCAGAAGGCCTGCAGCATTTCCCGGACCGAGTATCCCTGACCTGTCCCGATGTTGAAGGCCTGCGTCCCGATGGTCCCGACGCTGTGGTCGAGCGCGGCGATATGTGCCCGTGCCAGGTCGACCACGTGGATGTAGTCGCGCACGCCGGTGCCGTCCGGCGTCGGATAGTCGTCGCCGAAGATCCGCAACCGCTCGAGCCGGCCAGCCGCGACCTGCGCGATATAGGGCATCAGGTTGTTGGGAATTCCGGCGGGATCTTCGCCGATCCGCCCGGAGGCATGGGCACCCACCGGGTTGAAGTAGCGTAGTAGGATGACCGACGCCGCGGCGTTGGCGCGGGCCCAGTCGCTCAGCACCTGCTCGGCGATCCGCTTGGTCCAGCCATAGACATTTGTCGGAGCAAGCGGGTGATCCTCGGTGCAGGGCAGCGCCTGCGGTTCACCATAGACCGTGGCCGAGGAGGAAAAGATGATGCGCTCGCAGCCAACGGTCTCCATGGCGCGCAGCAGCGACAGCGTACCGGAGACGTTGACGTCGTAATATTCCAGCGGCTTCTCGCCGCTCTCGCCCACCGCCTTGAGCCCGGCGAAGTGAATCACTGCCTCGGGCCGAATTTCCGCCACGACACGACCCAGCGCCGTCTCGTCCCTGACATCGAGTTCGAAGGCCTGCAGCGCCCCTTGTGGCACCAGTTCTCCGACCCGGCGCAGCGCCTCGGGCGCGCCATTCGAATAATTGTCGACACAGGTCACTTCGTGACCCCGCTCCAAAAGCTCAACCAGCGTATGGCTGCCGATATAGCCCGCCCCACCCGTCACCAGAACTCGCATGCACTAACTCCGAAATTGCTGCCCAAGCTGTAGCCGAGCGGCTCGGGGGTGACCAGAAGCCGGGTGTCGGTCGATGCGGATACGGCGGTGCTGCCCAGGATTGTGGCATCCCCTTGGCCCGCTCGCTGCGCAGTGCTGCAGGCGAACGAGGGCTCGGGCCTTCGACAGAGCCGAGCAGTCGCGGCGACGAGAAGGGGCGGCCCGGCATCGCCGGTCCGCCTCCGTCCGAAGTCGCAGCTCAGACACCGCTGGCCGGGATGCCCGTCCGCTCCACCGGGCGCGGCGCGGTGAGCGCCTTCCACGAGGACAGTGCCCGGTTCACCGGCCCCTGCGGCGGCCGGGCGATAAAGGCGCCGTGCCCTTCGCGGGCATGCAGTTCGCCATCCATCACCGAGACATGGCCGCGGCTCAGAACATAGCGCGGTAGACCTTTCACCTGCTGCCCCTCGAACACGTTGTAGTCGATCGCCGAGACCTGGCTTCCGGCGGTGATCGTCTTCGCCTTCTCGGGATCCCAGACGACGATATCGGCATCCGCGCCGACCAGGATCGCGCCCTTGCGCGGATAGCAGTTGAGGATCTTGGCCGCGTTGGTCGAGGTCACGGCCACAAACTCGTTCATCGTGATCCGCCCGGTCACCACCCCATGCGTCCAGAGCATAGGCATCCGGTCCTCCAGCCCGCCGGTGCCGTTCGGGATCTTGGTGAAGTCGCCCACGCCGTTGCGCTTCTGTTCGGTGGTGAAGGCACAGTGGTCTGTCGCCACCACCGACAGCGTGCCCGAGGCGAGGCCCGCCCAGAGGCTGTCCTGGTGACGCTTGTCGCGGAAGGGTGGCGACATCACCCGGCGGGCGGCATGGTCCCAATCGGGGTGGGCATATTCGCTCTCGTCGAGGGTCAGGTGCTGGATCAGCGGCTCGCCCCAGACCCGCTTGCCCAACATCTTGGCGCGGCGGATCGCTTCATGCGCCTCCTCGCAGGAGACGTGCACGACATAGAGCGGCACGCCCGCCATGTCGGCGATCATGATCGCGCGGTTAGTGGCCTCGCCCTCGACCGAGCTGGGCCGCGAATAGGCATGCGCCTCGGGGCCGGTGTTGCCCTCGGCCAGGAGCTTGGCCTGCAATTCGGCCACCACGTCGCCGTTCTCGGCATGCACGAGCGGGATCGCCCCGAGCTCGGCGCAGCGACGGAAGCTGGCGAAGAGCTCGTCGTCATTGACCATCAAGGCGCCCTTGTAGGCCATGAAGTGCTTGAAGGTGGTGATGCCATGCTCCCGCACCACCGTTTCCATCTCGTCGAAGACCTGCCGGTCCCACCAGGTCACCGCCATGTGGTAGGAATAGTCGCAGGCCGCCTGCCCCGACTTGTTGTGCCAGACCTTCAGCGCATCGAGCAGGCTCTGCCCCGGGCTCGGCAGTGCGAAATCGACCACCATGGTGGTTCCGCCCGCCAGCGCGGCGCGGGTGCCGGAACCGAAATCATCGGTCGAATGGGTGCCCATGAAGGGCATCTCGAGATGCGTGTGCGGATCGATGCCGCCCGGCATCACGTAGCAGCCGGTCGCATCCAGCGTCTCGTCGCCGGTCAGCCCCGGCCCGATCGCGGCGATGCGGCCATCCTCGATCAGCAGATCCGCCTCGTAGGTCAGATCGGCGGTGACGATCGTGCCGTTCCTGATGACCGTTGAGCCCATGTCGTTCCCTCTCCGTAAAGCCCGGCCC
>Ga0208794_1000157_pt1 | contig 59891 bp, 32 predicted proteins | sample 32_taG_FD_184106 | JGI IMG/M metagenome (GOLD analysis project Ga0208794, IMG submission 184106) | Marine viral communities from the Gulf of Mexico - 32_GoM_OMZ_CsCl metaG (SPAdes) (version 2) | ecosystem: Environmental > Aquatic > Marine > Oceanic | place: Atlantic Ocean: Gulf of Mexico... | reverse complement strand
TTATGCTCTTTGATATGTCCAACTTTATTCTAAACATGTTATGGAGTCTAAGAATTTCTTCTAACAACATATCATTATATCTAGGCATACTAGGTGCCAGTCTAAATATATATGCATTGTTTGTCCTGGTTATTTGTAAGCTAGAGAATTCATCAACAGAACTTATCACGCCTTCAAGATGTGCGAAGTATGCTTTTTCATTCTCTAGCATTACCTCAGGAAAGAATTTCCTTCTTATCTCCATTTATGTTTATACAGTAGTTGTACTAGTGGTTGTGGTTGGTGCAGCTGTAGTAGTTGTAGTAGTGGTAGGATTGCAGCACTCATAGCCAACAATCTCTTGCCAATTACCAACCTTAGGCATTTTACGTCTAAGAACTAAGCTACCTGGAACTACTCTGCCAGATCCATCGAATCTTACATAAGCCTTTAAATCACGTTTTTTAATGCTTCCCATTTTAAATAATTTTAAATGTTAATAGTTTAGGTTATACTTTTGTTTTATGTTATTTACTGCACTAGCGTAATACCATGTGCAATGCTTTTTACTCTCTTCGTTGTTTAACACAACATCTAGGTGAGGATCTTTCATAGGATCTGCACCAGAGTGATATTTTCCTTTATAGAAGCAAGGATATCCTCCTTGTTCTGTTGCTACAATACCAGCGTTGTGGTATATTGAGCAGTTATCTAGTTTAGATATAGGGTCTGGTCCCCATGCAAAATCAAGTTCAGGTATCACCTTTGTTTCTTGATCTCTAAGCCATAGGTTCCACAATACAGCCCACATGTCTGCACACCATGATTGAAACCCATCGTTCTCACTTTTGAAGAACTCTCTGTTTATTGTCTGCAGGTATGTTCTGATGAGTATACAATCATTCATCACCTTGCTCCAGAACGAAGAGTCTACATTCTTCAACAAATATTGTGCACCGCCAGAGTGTTCATTGTTAGCCTCAGCTATCTCTCTAGTTATTCCTATGACACTTGCAATTTCTGCTAAGACATCTCTATGCTTATATTCTTCAAGCTTCTCAGGTAACACCTGATTCACCTTGCTGTCAAAGTAGCTAGCATTTATGTAGCTGTTAGTGTTTGATAGATAGTTTACATCATCTTCTATAAACTTACTTACATCAAACTTATCTGTAAACAATATGTCTGAGTCACAATAGAACACAGCTTTGCTAGACATTTCTGGATTCTCTTTGAAATATTTCCAAAGTAACCACGGACGTAATACAGGAATGTATATACCTAGCAGCTTACTTACATCATTCTCTTCATCTTTATAGAAGTTGAACTCAGCTTCAGGATACAGATCTTGTATCTTTTTCCACTTATCGTTGAACGCTCTTACAGCAGGTGTGAATACAAGAACAATTGCATTCTCTATCTGACCTATTTCTTTTAAGCTCTCCAGCCAAAGATGTACTTGCCATGTGTAGTAAGTATCATCTGGCTGAGCACAGATAAATTTTAAATCTTTCATATGTAGTTGTTGGTTTTTAAATTGTTATTAAGGGGCTGTCGTAGTGGTAGTGGTAGTGTTCTGTGAACCAGTCACCTTGATCAACCTGTCTAACTGCTTAGAAATTTGCCACAACAAGTTATCTGTTGTGCTCCATCCTATTTGTTTTCTTGGTGTTCCCATGTTTTAATATGTTTTAAATAATGTAAAATATTGACTTTGAATACTGTTTGAAGGACTTGCTGTGCCCCATGTAGCAGTGATGTCTAATGTTAAGTCTTTGGTTGTGTCAAAGTTGGTATTTTCAACTGTTCTAAATTCAAATCCCTCCATAGTTCCTGAAGAAGACTTTTGAAATGTCATAATCCCAACAGTTACTATCTCTGCAGTTCCTGCTGCTCCAATATTTCTGATTGTAAAATCAAGCTCAAGAGTGAAGGATTCGTTATTTAATACTGGAAGACTCTGAAGTGCACTGTCTGCTAATGTAATTGTTACATCGTTAAGTGCTTCCACTCTTATTCTTATAAATTCACCACCTCCAGCTGTAGAAATTACACCACCCATCTTTGCAATAAAGCTATCTCCCACCTTAAATGTATTTGCAGGAACACTTAAAGTACCTACACCTGTTCCAATTAAATCTGACTCTACATCAGTATTTACAATTTCTGTACCATCAGCTGTTTGAGAATACAAGCCTCTTGGTGTAGTGTTTAAAATGTTACCAACAAACTTATCTAGGTTCAACCAGTGTTTATAACCCTCACAAGGGTCACACAGTTTCTGCCAAAAGCCTGCTTTTATAAAAGTTGCCATACTACAAAGTTATGAATATTCCTAGACTTATTTTAATGTTTTATAAAATTAAAATAACTAGATATGTTAATGGCTTCTAATTAATTTGATTAGAAGTCTAATGTTAGTGTTATTACAAAAAGATACAACCTGATAGTTGTATAATTATATTGTTCTGCAGGAGGCATTATCTCCCATCCTAGTGCTAGTCTTTGATGTGGCCAGTGAAATCCTATCTCTAATGACCAATCATCCATGTCGTAATCATGCATAGTTAAAATATTTTATATTCAACAACAAAACCATAGCCACCAGGATTGTTTGGTTGCACCCATACACGAGCGCCTAGTGTTAGTTTTTTCAATTCCACCTCAGTTTGAACATATAATAAAGGATCTATTAAAGATGCTTGAAAAGTTTGTACTCCTACAAAACCATTAAACCTCAACGGTTTCTTTGCATTTATAATCTTATCTTGTATACTTATATACTCTTCCTGTTTAGTTATAATAGAGTCTTTAGCTAGTAGTCTCTTTTTAAAGAGCTCTTCTTTTTTTGTAAGTAGTGAAACTCTCTTCTCAAGCTGTGCATATGCAAGCTTTAAGTTATCATATCTTACTAAATCTTTAGCAACCTCTCTAGCTTGATCCTCAGTTAGAATTACTACTGGGGTATCTGTCTGTGAAAAACTGCTGAAGCTCACTAATAGGCATACTATCAACCACTTTAATTTGTACATACTCCGTTTCTTTGATGGTTTGTATTTCCTTTATTACTTCTTTCTCAAGAGAAGACAAACTGTCTATACGTTGTCTGAGTGTTTCATCAGACTGCTTGTAGGTTTTTATTTCCTCACGTAGTTCTTTCAGTGTGTTTTCATACACAACTAATTGAGCATCACTCTGCAGTTGTAGAAACACAAGTACTAAAATAATGACCAATGAAAACCATTGATCTTTTAAAAAGTCCCAAATCTTTTTAATTATCAGCATAAAATTCAATTACGTCCTTATATTCTTTAGCTACTGAAAAGCTAGGACATGCTTTTCTAGCAAACTCATTGTGACCATGTAGCGTTGCACCATCATATGCAGCCATAAGTTCCATGAGTAGTCTCCACAATGCTTCTTTTTGCTGTGGAGTTCTTGTATCTTCAGCAGGCCATCTGCCTCTTTTATCTTTCACTGCAGAAAGTCCACCAACATAACATACACCGATGCTGTGTTTATTATGTCCTCTGACGTGAGCCCCTGGGATTTCAACAGGTCTTCCGTTATGTATACTTCCATCTAAATAAACTATGTAATGGTATCCAATATCTGACCAACCTCTTCCTTCAACATGCCATCTTCTAATCTCATCAACATCAAAATGCTTACCCTCAGGGGTAGCACTACAATGTAATATGATCTTATCTATTCTTCTCATAGACCTTCTTCAGAAGAGTATGGATTATATATTGGACCATCTGATTTCTTTGCTTTGAATAGTTTCTCTACCAGGTCTGAAACACCTTGTATAGATATGTATACAGTGGCTATTATCACCCAATCAGAAGATGTTATATTATCAGAGAACAGACCAAAACAAGCCACTATAAACACAGTGAGCTTTCTACTGATCCACTTCTTTAAAAAATAATCTATCTTCTCTTTTCTACTCATCCTTTTTTGTTTATCCAAGCTTTAACAATGTCCCAGTTCTTGTGAGCAAATACACCAAAAGAAACACCAGCCCAGATTTTATATCCTGCTATCCACAAGATAATTCCAAGTGCTAGTCCTAAAGCTCCTTCAATTCCGTTTGATACAATCCATGATTTTACTACATGGTATAAGTTCTTTATCTTATTCATATTATTTAATTTTAGGGTATATGTTAGTAACCCACTGGATAATTAATGCTCCAGCAGTGATGAGGCCAATAGTCCAAGAGAACTTCTTTTTGAATTCTTCTTGTTTTTGAAGCTGTATTTCAAGCTCCTCTATTTTTTTCTTAAGTTCGTCAATATCATTAATAAACCCTCCTGTTTTTGTCAGGGAGTTTCCTAATATTGCATCAACTACTTGTGTTAATTTTGTATCGATGGAGTTCATTTTTTCCTCCAACTCGTACAGACGTTGATCCATGTTTTTTAATTCTTGTTTTACTTGCTGCTGAAAAGCAGATAGATTGTTATTGGCCATGATATATATAGGTATGAGAACACACGTTGGTTTACGTGCCTTGTTTGAGGGATATATAGGCGTGTGTTGTAGTTCTGTGCAGGGATGCACTTTGTAATATACAAATATAATTAAACTTTACAAAAAAAGAAATACCTTGACCAAATAATTTGCATAATATAGCATAAAGTTTTCACAATTTTTGTAACTTTGTAGGTAAAATCAAATACTATGCCGCACAGCTGGAGTGGATTCAAATCTAGAGTCCAAAAATGGGTAATCGATAACGTATCAACTACTAAAAGAATTCTTGATGTAGGTCCTGGTGCAGGAATTTATGGAGACTTACTATCTGGACATGGATATCAGATAGATGGTGTTGAGATATTTTCACCATACATTGAGAAGTTCAATCTAAGAGATAAGTATGACAATGTATACATAGGTGATATAAGAAAATTTGATATATCAGACTATGATTTCATTATACTAGGAGATGTACTAGAGCACCTCAACAAGGAAGATGCTATTTCTCTTATTGATAATATTAAAAAACAAGGAAAAGAATGCCTTGTATCTATTCCATATGAGATGGAGCAAGGTGAGTGGGAAGGAAATACACATGAAACACATTTACAAGACGACTTAACTCCTGAAATAATGAGTGAGCGCTATCCTAGTTTAGAGTTATTGTGTGGTAATAAAGACTATGGATACTATATGTATATGAAACGAAAAGTGGAGAAAGCTTATGTTTTATATGCAAATACATCTTATTATGATGTTGTATGTGAGGCTGTAAAAAGCATTAATAACGCAAGTGATGTTCCTGTTATTGTATACATGATTAACTCTGAATGGAAAGTTCCTGGTGCATACAAGACAATCAAGTGGGATTTACATGGTATATACATTAAGAAGAACAAATATATAGATAGAAATGATACAAAGGTGTTCAAGCTATTAGCAGAAAGACCTCGTGTGATTGCTGATGCTCTTGATAATTATGCTAAGACAGTGGCATATATAGACTCAGATACTATTGTAACTAAGTACATAGATGAGATTTTTAATTACTATCCAGAAAATTGCACACATCCATACTTTACAAAAGGTATATATGACTATCTATTTATTAATGGACGTGGTGGTGTAGAGACAAGAGATGAACTGTATAAAAGTTTAGAACATGCAGCGTGTGAACTGTTTGGTGTAGATCAGAATGTAAGAGATAAGTATAGACAAACTGGTTACTTTGTTGCAGGTCAACATGCTAGAAAGTGGATTGATGAATGGATGTGGATGTGTTCTCATCCAGCTGTTGTAAAGAATCCACAACTATATGCACCATATCATGAAGAAACACTAGCTAATGTACTCCTGTGGAAATATAATATACACGAAGGACTTCCTATAATGTATATGAACTACAAAGGAGAGATAGATATTGATGCTATAGAGTTTACAGGAGAGATGCGTCATGAATCAGAATGGGTGGCTGTACCAGCTAAGAAAGAACAGCTCATGGCATTTCACGGAGAAAAAGATATAAATATAATGAAACAGATGAACAGTAAGCTTTCTAAACGAGTGTTGTTCCTAGCACCTCATCTATCTACAGGTGGTATGCCTGAGTTCCTTCTCAAAAGAATCAAAGCACTTAGTGGGTTTAACATTTATGTTGTAGAATGGACCAACTATAGTGATGAGTATGTTGTTCAGAAGAATCAGATTAAGAAACTTGTATCCAACTTCTATACACTAGGAGAAGATAAGACAGAGCTCATAGACATCATTAAAGACAATAATATAGATATTGTCCATATAGATGAGATGGCTGAGTGTTTAGGAGATGGTGCAGATGATGTACTACCTCTATTATATAATAATGATAGATCTTGGAAGATCATTGAAACCTGTCACAACATATCATTTAATGCTGATGCAGAAAAGAGATATCACCCAGATGTATATGCTTTCTGTACACCCTATCATTTAGAGACATTTAAAAACATGCCGTCTCTCAGAGAAGTTCTAGAGTTTCCTATAGAGCCTGTAGTACATGATTGGCAGAGCAAATTAAATGCTAAATATGATTTAGAACTAGACCCAAGCAAGAAACATGTTGTAAACATAGGACTATGGACTAAAGGTAAGAATCAGGGAGAAGGTGTAGCATTAGCTAAGAAGTTTCCAAATGTAGAGTTTCACTTTGTAGGTAACCAAGCAGTTAATTTTAAAGACTACTGGGAACCATTGATGAAAGACTTACCACCTAATGTAACTGTATGGGGTGAGCGTAGTGATACAGACAAGTTCTTATTAGCTGCAGATGTATTCATGTTCAACTCCACCTGGGAGTGTAACCCACTAGTATTGAGAGAGGCTATATCATATGGCCTACCTATACTAGCACGTAATCTTCCACAGTATAAAGATATGTTTACAGCATACATAGAAGATTTACATCCTATGAAGATGAAAAATCAGCTGAATAAACTTCTTACAGCTGCACCAGCTTATGATGTACCATCTAATAACACTATGGATGTATTTGGTGAGCGTCATAAAGAGTTGTATAACAAAGTGTTAGATATGGATGTTATACAAAATGAAACAAGTAAAGACTATAATATTATACAACACTTTGTAGGTCAACCATATTTAGAAATTACAGGTAGGTCTAAAGACAGATTTAATGTATATATGTATGATGGTGCAAAATTGGTGTATAATAGCACCATAGGAACTAATAACTGGGTGAGGCTCAATAGAGAGTATTATACAGAGTGGACCACTTTGATTACAAAAGCTAGTACTGGTGAGCAAGTGTATAAAGAAACACTCAATCTATATAACAAACGTGTCTATATAGCATTTGATAGTTCATCATTAGGAGATACAATAGCCTGGATACCTTATGTATTAGAATTCAAGAAGAAACATGGATGTAAAGTGATTGTAAGCACGTTTAAGAACTTCTTGTTTGAAGATGTATATCCTGAGCTTGAGTTTGTAAAGCCTGGAACAGAAGTGGAGAATGTCTATGCAATGTATAAAATAGGATGGTTCTACAATGAAAACAAAGAACCTGTTTTACCAAATACAATTCCTCTACAGAAAGCTGCTACAAATATACTAGGACTACCATATGAAGAAATTGTTCCTAGAATAAAGAAAGATTGGGGTAATGTTATAGAAGGTCAGGAGTACGTTACAATAGCTACTAACTCTACAGCTGGTTGTAAGTTCTGGACTAGAGAAGGATGGCAAGAGGTTATAAACTTCTTACATGATAAAGGATATAAAGTGATTAATACATCTATAGAAGACAATCCTTTTGACAATTGTGAGAAGATATCAGATACGTCTATTGAATACACTATAGATTGTATTAGACAGAGCACTTTCTTTATAGGGCTTAGTAGTGGACTAAGTTGGTTAGCGTGGGCTATTGGTGTGCCTGTTGTAATGATATCCAACTTCACAGAAGCTGATCATGAGTTTAGCTGCTTGAGAGTTGTAGATACATCTTTATGTCATGGATGTTGGAACAATCCAAACCATAAGTTTGATAGGGGAGATTGGGACTGGTGTCCTGAACATAAAAATACCCCTAGACATTTTGAATGTCATAGAGGTATACCAGCTAGTAAAGTGATTGATGTAGTATCTACGGTATTACAAATGAGTTAGATTCTTTATGTAACTCTTTAGCTATCTCAGCTTCTAGACTATCCACCATATCAAGACCAAGTGCATCTCTAACAAAATCTGTTAGATCATTACTTGTTAAGTCTTCTATTTCTACAAAGTTATCTAAGGAGGATGTATCAAGTTGTACTTGTCCAAGTATTTCATGATGTTTACCATCTTCCATACCTCGTATCATATAGTATACAGTGTGTATAACATTGTTATGCCCATCCAATTCTGGATAAGCTTCTACTTCTGAACAGTTCCATGTATATGATATTGCCATAATTTATTATTTTACTGCGTCTAATAGACCATTTTTAAATATTAAGTCTACAGTGGCTCCTTTTGTATTAACTACAACAGTGACTGTCTGAGTCACTCCACTTGCTGAAGAACTTGTACCTGATGTCCCACTTGTCCCAGAAGCTCCTGTAGCACCTGTTGATCCCTGTGGACCAGTTGGACCTTGTGGACCAGTAGCTCCAGTTGCTCCTGTAGCTCCAGTAGCTCCTTTTGCACCACTCGTACCACTAGTTCCTGATGAACCACTAGCACCAGTAGCACCAGTATTACCTTTAGGACCTTGAGGTCCAGTAGGTCCTGTTGCTCCGTTTACACCTGATGTACCATTTGCACCAGCTGGACCTGTTGAACCAGTATCACCTTTTGGTCCAGTGGCTCCAGTATTTCCCTTAGCTCCAGAAGTACCACTAGTACCACTAGATCCAGACGCACCAGTAGCGCCTGTATTTCCTGTGTTTCCTTTAGGTCCAGTAGCACCTGTGGCACCTTTTGCACCACTAGTTCCAGAAGTACCAGAACTACCAGATGCACCAGTTGCTCCAGTACTTCCTGTATTTCCCTTTGGACCCTGTGGTCCAGTGGCACCATTTACACCACTCGTTCCACTCGTTCCACTAGCTCCTGTAGCACCAGTATCTCCTTTTGGACCAGTTGGTCCTGTTGCACCTGTATTACCCTTAGCTCCAGACGTTCCTGAAGTACCTGAACTTCCACTAGCTCCAGTGGCACCAGTATTTCCTTTAGGTCCTACAGCTCCATTAACACCTGAGGTTCCAGATGATCCACTTGGTCCTTGAGGACCTGTTGCACCTGTACTTCCTGTATTACCTTTTGCTCCAGAGGTACCTGACGTACCACTAGAACCTGAAGCACCTGTGGCTCCTGTATTTCCTGTTGCTCCTTTAGCACCAGAAGTTCCACTTGTTCCACTACTTCCTGCAGCACCAGTTGCTCCTGTGTTACCTTTTGGTCCTTGTGGGCCTGTTGCTCCAGTTGCACCAGTGGGTCCTTGAGCTCCAGTGTTACCTGTATCCCCTTTAGGACCTTGTATAGATCCACCACTCACCCAACTACCATCTGCATAAATCCAAAATGAGTCATCACTTTGTACAATGTATGCATCTCCATCAGAAGCAGAACTAGGTAAACTACCTGATGTGCTTACAGAACCTTTCATTGTTAATCCCCAACCAGGAGAACCTGTAGCACCTGTTGGACCAGTGGGTCCTTGCACACCCTGTGGTCCTTGTGGACCAGTGGCACCTTGAGGTCCTTGAGAAGAAGCTTTTGTAGGATCTAATCCAAATGCTGTATCTATATAACCATGTATATCTTCAAGATCTTTACGAAGAGTCTCTATCATATTTATGATAGGAGCTAAGAATTCTTTCTTTGCAGGATCAATAACTGATTCAAGAATATCATTTGTCTCCTCCACTTTATCATAATCAGAAGTGGGCAGCTCCACAATTCCAGAAGCATTTTTAGATGCTCTTTCAAGTGTAGCTTTAAGCTCATAGAGTTTCTTTAATCTTATTGCTGAATTTAAGTTTGCCATATTATGGAGTGTTTTCTGTGTATTGTACAATTATTGTAACAGCCATTCCTTGTAATAGTCTTGTACCTCCGTCTGATGTAAATCCTAAACTAAATCTATCACCTTCATTAAATGTGAAGCCACTTACACCAAAGTCTCTGGTAACCACCATACTAGTAGTAGCTCCACCTGTAACAGTGGCAGGATATGTTGTACCACTTGTAGTTCCATTTGTACTTGTTCTAAATGTAACGGAAGTTGCTGTTGGTGTTGATCCACTCACCCATCTCATAACAACCTTTCTCACTCTACCATTATAAGGAGCTACCATTGAATTGTAATAGTTTATTGTAGTGGACTCTACAACATAACCAATAGGTAACCAGTATATAGTAGAATTTGATGAAGATATATTGTGCAAAAAACTTGCAGCTATTGGGAAACTAACATATTTCCATTCAACAGCGTCATTACCATTACTATATAAAGCTTGTCCTGGAGCACCTGGGTCATTACCGTTGTCTTTAATACCAGACTTTTCAAAACGCATACTGCCTTTGTTGATATGTATGAGTTCTGTTGGATTAACATCCCATCCAGCTCTTGTTTTTCCAAAAGTAATCTCAGTTTTGTCTACATCATACTCAATCGAAGAACCAGTCCAATATCCATTCTCATCACCCATGATGATTTTAGGTGTACTTATATCTGTTCTAAACAGGTTACTTACACCAATACCAGTCTTGCTATTTACAATGTTACCTTCTATCTCTACATCACCAACAACATCAAGACGAGCAGAAGGAGATGTATTGTTAATACCAACATTACCTAGGTAGTCAATTCTCATTTTTGTTGAAGGAGCTGCTCCAATTCCTGTAGTAGCAGTGAGAAAATCAAGATTACCACCACCATTACTTCCTGAACCAGGAGCATTTTGAGCTGAACACATTATTTGGGCCATTGTATACCCACCAGTTGCATCATCCTTACCCACCCATTGTAATATACCTAGTTTCTGAGCAGCTGATATAGTTGTGTCACCATTATATAATGTAAGTACACCACCATTATTATCATTGTATCCTTCAATAATAGCATCTGAAGGTTGTCCATAAGTGTGACTAGTTACAGGGAAAAGTTGATTAACAGCAAATGCACTAGCAGCACCATTATTATCTACAGCTAGATATCCATTACCAACTTGAACATCATTTTGTCTGTTTCCTATACCACCACCAAGATAAATTATTGTACCTGCTTGAGAATATACAAGCATGTTACCAGAGTATGCACCAATATAGTTATTGGTACCATTAGCAATGTATATACCAGTACTAGTGTATATATTACCAACTACATCAAGTTTTGAACTTGCTATACCAGCACTAGTACCACCTACAACCACTGTTGTACCACTCTCAAATATTGGAACAGCTGTGTTACCAATTGTTGTAGCACTAGTAAACTTAGTTACATAGTTTGTAGTTCCTGATACAGCAACTGATGTACCACTAGTACCACTGGTCCCACTGGTACCATTAGCTCCATTCACACCACTAGTTCCACTAGTCCCACTAGTTCCACCGCTTCCATTAGCACCGTTAACACCTGATGTACCACTAGTTCCTGAGGTTCCAGGTGCTCCATTATTACCACTTGTACCAGATGTACCACTAGTACCATTACCTCCATTCACTCCAGACGTTCCTGAAGTTCCAGAAGTACCGCTTGTTCCTGGTGCACCGTTATTACCAGAAGTACCAGATGTTCCACTTGTACCATTACCACCATTTACTCCACTTGTACCAGATGTGCCAGAAGTTCCACTGCTACCACTGTTACCACTAGTACCGCTTGTACCAGATGTTCCAGGTGCACCATTATTTCCAGAGGTGCCACTAGTTCCAGACGAACCACTGTTTCCAGAGGTTCCACTAGTTCCACTCGTTCCATCATCACCATTTACACCAGACGTTCCACTTGTTCCAGATGTACCACTAGATCCACTGTTACCACTAGAGCCAGATGTACCACTGGTCCCACTTGTACCAGGAGCACCATTGTTACCAGACGTTCCACTAGTACCAGTTGTACCACTACTACCACTTGTTCCACTTGTACCAGAAGTACCAGGGGCACCATTATTACCTGATGTACCAGAGGTTCCACTAGTTCCATCATCTCCAGAAGTTCCACTACTTCCTGAATTACCACTAGTACCTGAGGTTCCAGAAGTTCCATTTACACCACTACTACCACTTGTTCCTGCAGTACCTGATGTTCCACTAGATCCACTATTGCCTGAGCTTCCAGAGGTACCTGAAGTACCAGAAGTTCCTGATGTACCAGGAGTTCCTGGATCTCCCTTATCACCTGTAGTTACAAAACATACAATTACATCTTCGTTATTACTAAATGGTGATGTTGCTGAAGATGCTGAGTTGGTTATATTTAATGTCCACCAAGTTCCATTATCAGTGAGATCACTAATTGCAAAGAGGAGGAACTGAGAAGCATCTGTTTTATTAGATATTCTCATGAATCCTTTCACTGCAGAAGTTACACTATCTATTGTCTGTAAGAAAGACTGAATAGAGTTTGAGTTATCGTCTGTCTCATTAATATAAGAAAGTGTGGCTGTATTCTGTGTTGTGTTATTTAGTCTTACTAAACCTGTTCCTGGATTAGTAGATGTGCTAGTTGAGAAAGTGTAGTCAAAACATGCACCACCAAAGTTACCATCAACACCAGATGTTCCTGCTGTACCAGAACTTCCAGAGGTACCAGATGTACCACTACTTCCACTATTACCACTACTTCCACTAGTCCCAGATGTACCAGATGTACCTGTAGTACCACTGGTTCCATCATCACCACTAGTACCTGAAGAGCCACTATTACCACTGGTTCCAGAGGTTCCGCTTGTACCATTGTTACCATCTATACCACTGGTTCCTGAAGTACCACTAGTTCCATCATCACCAGATGTACCACTAGTACCTGTTGTTCCAGAGGTAGCGCTAGTACCTGACGTACCACTTGTACCATCATTACCGTTGATTCCAGATGTACCACTGGTTCCAGATGAACCACTTACACCAGAAGACCCACTAGTACCTGTTGTACCGCTAGTTCCACTTGTTCCATCAGCTCCATCAGCTCCACTTGTACCAGAAGTACCTGTAGTACCACTAGTTCCTGAAGTGGCACTTGTACCACTACTACCACTAGTGCCAGAAGTTCCATCATTACCTGATGTGCCATCCACACCTGATGTACCTGAAGTTCCAGTTGTTCCGCTAGTACCACTTGTACCACTTGATCCACTAGTCCCACTAGTACCACTGGTTCCATCTGCTCCATCATTACCAGATGAACCACTAGTTCCACTAGTACCGCTAGTACCATTTGCACCATCAGCACCTGAGGTTCCACTAGTACCTGATGTACCATTCACTCCAGAGGTGCCACTAGTACCACTGGTACCATCGTTTCCATCTACACCACTAGTGCCAGATGTACCTGTAGTACCACTCGTACCAGATGTTCCTGAACTTCCATCATTTCCATTTATACCAGATGTACCACTTGTACCGCTTGTACCTGCAGGACCATCATTACCACTGGTACCAGACGTACCAGAAGTACCTGTAGTTCCAGAGGTTGCTGACGTACCACTAGTTCCAGAAGTACCATCAGTGGCACTTGTACCAGCTGTACCAGACGTACCACTAGATCCACTAGTAGCACTTGTACCAGAGGTACCGCTACTACCATCTCCTCCAGTAGCACCATCTAAGTTAACTTCCCATGAAGTATATGTTCCTGATCCAACTGTTCTTGTTGGACTTCCAAAACATAGCTCACCTGTGCCAGAATTGTATGACACCACTTCACACTCCTGATAGTTAGAAGTGTCATATGCTATTATAATAGACTGAGCTGTTGAATATGCTAAACCTGTATCTACATCAATACATCCTGAGGATCCTAATGTGAACGAGTCTGTAGAAGTTGTAGCATATAAATCACCTGTACTTCCACTGGTTCCAGATGTTCCAGAAGTTGCACTTGTACCGCTAGTCCCACTTGTACCTGTAGTACCTGATGTACCAGTAGTACCTGATGTTGCTGAAGTTCCAGACGTTCCACTAGATCCAGCTACAGTGATACCACTTGTACCACTAGTTCCTGACGTACCATCAACAGCAGATGTACCTGAAGTACCAGAGGTGCCATCAATTGCACTTGTTCCACTACTACCAGACGTTCCTGATGTACCAGACGTACCATCTATAGCAGATGTTCCACTAGTCCCACTCGTACCACTTGTACCATCCACTCCACTTGTTCCTGATGTACCACTAGTACCATCAATACCAGAGGTTCCATCAATACCTGAAGTACCACTTGTACCTGTAGTACCTGAAGTACCTGAGGTTGCAGAAGTACCACTTGTCCCTGTGGTTCCACTTGTACCAGATGTACCAGCAGTTCCTGAAGAGCCAGATGTTCCTGTTGTGCCACTAGTACCACTAGTTCCATCAATTCCAGACGTACCACTTGTACCACTAGTGCCACTTGTTCCATTTACACCACTACTCCCAGAGCTACCACTTGTGCCTGATGTACCATCTATACCACTAGAACCGCTAGTTCCTGTTGTCCCAGAAGTACCTGAAGTGCCACTTGTTGCACTAGTTCCACTAGTTCCACTTGTGCCATCTATACCTGAAGATCCAGATGAGCCACTTGACCCACTAGTTCCTGTAGTTCCGCTTGTACCAGAAGTACCACTCGTACCATCTATTCCACTAGTTCCTGATGTAGCAGATGTACCACTGGTACCAGATGTACCTGTCGTACCACTACTACCAGAGGTTCCAGTAGTTCCTGACGTTCCAGTAGTTCCTGAAGTACCTGACGTAGCTGATGTACCGCTTGTTCCTGATGTTCCTGAAGATCCATCACCACCTGTAGCACCATCGAGATTAATTTCCCATGCTGAATATGTTCCACTTCCTACAGTTCTTGTAGGTGATCCAAAGCAAAGTTCTCCAGTGGCAGAGTTATAAGAAACAACTTCACACTCTTGGTAGTTACTAGCATCGTAAGCAATAATGATAGATTGAGCCACTGAGTAAGCTAGTCCTGTATCTACATCTAGACAACCTGAATTACCTAATGTAAATGAGTCTGTTGATGTGGTTGCATAGAAGTCTCCTGAGAGTCCACTAGTACCTGAGGTACCTGTTGTACCTGACGTACCGCTGGTTCCACTAGTACCATCTATTGCAGAAGTACCTGAGCTACCAGATGTACCTGTGGTGCCACTAGTGCCAGAACTACCACTAGTTCCACTGGTTCCTGTAGTACCACTAGTACCAGTTGTACCGCTAGTACCACTAGTAGCAGATGTCCCACTTGTACCTGAAGAACCACCAGTTCCATCTAATCCAGAGCTACCAGAAGTGCCACTAGTTCCAGATGTGCCTGATGTCCCAGAAGTACCACTTGTCCCACCAGTACCATTAGTCCCACTCGTACCAGAACTTCCAGAAGTTCCTGAGGTCCCTGAGGTTCCAGAGCTTCCTGAACATACACCATTAAGTCCTATGCTTCCTCCATTATCAACAGAAACACTTCCACCTATAGCACATATATCTATAGTAGTGTTTTTTGGGAATGTGATGGAGTCTGCTTGTAAATCACAATCTGTAAAGGTTACAGTGCAATTTGGGTTTCCACCACCACTAGGACAAGTTACATTATAGCTAAGACAAGACTGTCCACTAGTTCCACTAGTTCCAGAAGTTCCTCCTGTTCCGTTTGTTCCACTTGTGCCAGAGGTTCCAGAAGTACCACTAGTTCCTGTAGTACCACTGGTGCCAGATGTTGCACTTGTACCTGACGTACCACTTGTTGCTGATGTACCAGAAGTTCCACTAGTGGCAGATGTTCCTGATGTTCCACTTGTAGATCCTACAGCAATACCAACTTGTTTTGAGTTGATTACAACAGATGGAGATGCAGGTTTAGTGTATGGTGATGTTGCACTTGAAGTTGCAGTGATTCGAATGTTAGCACTTGCTGATGCAAAGAAAAGCTCTACATAATCATTTGCAGCAAGCTCTAATATAAAGGATGTGTATGGTAGATATTTTACAGTGTTTACATCAACATCAAGAATTCTGTCTTTACGTACAATATCAGTTCCATTCTTCTGTAACCAAATGTCCACTGAAGATGTTCCTGTTCCTGATGTTTTCTCAACTTGTAGAGAATATCCTATTTCATATATACCAGCATGTGGGTGTCTTAACTGTTGACTAAAGTCTAATACAATACCATTTGCTAGCTCTGTAGTGTTGAATGTAATAGCTGTTGGTGTGCTTGCTGCACTTACAGTTTGGTTTGTATTATCAGAGAAACTAGCATACCAGTTTGCTATAGATGCACCAGATGATCCATCTATACCACTAGTTCCTGCAGATCCTGAAGTACCAGTAGTACCACTTGTTCCAGCAGTACCGCTACTTCCAGATGTTCCAGTGGTTCCAGAAGTTCCACTTGTAGCACTCGTACCAGATGTACCTGATGAACCAGCACTTCCACTTGATCCACTAGTACCTGTTGTACCACTGGTTCCTGATGTCCCACTACTACCGCTTGTACCTGTAGTTCCACTTGTACCAGTGGTGCCTGATGTACCAGATGTTCCTGACGTTCCAGTTGTACCTGAGGTTCCAGCTGTTGCTGATGTACCTGATGTACCACTAGACCCATCTCCACCTGTTGCTCCATCAAGGTTTATACACCATGAAGTGTATGTACCAGATCCCACCACTCTAGAAGGTGGGGTAAAGCATAAAGATCCTGTGGCAGGATTGTAAGAAACAACATCAGATTCTTGATAGTTGTCTACATCATGTGCAATAACAATAGATTGACCTGGAGTGTATGCAAGTCCAGTGTCTACAGATAAACATGTATTGGTAGTGTTACCTAAAGTGAATGATGTACTTGTAATACATGTTTTATATTTATCCCCTTGATCTCCAGATGTACCGCTTGTCCCAGAGGTGCCTGTAGTTCCACTAGTACCACTAGTCCCTGAGGTACCAGTAGTTCCACTTGTTCCTGTTGTTCCTGACGTACCAGCAGTACCAGAAGAGCCTGAAGTACCTGTTGTTCCAGATGTTCCAGATGTTCCTGTGGTCCCTGAAGTACCGCTAGTTCCAGAGGTTCCACTTGAACCAGATGTTCCACTCGTTCCAGATGTCCCAGAGGTACCAGACGTACCTGTGGTTCCAGATGTCCCAGAAGTGCCAGAGGTCCCACTAGTACCATCAACTCCTTTACCAGCACACAATGCATCATTAATATTTTGTAATGCTTCTTCTAAGGTTTGGTTGGTATTGACTTTAGCGCATACTAAGTTAGGGCCTTCATAGAAGACACATGCACTACTTAGTCTTGTCTTGCAGGGATCTGCTGCACAAATTAACTTACTCATCTGGAATGGGGTTTATTCTTAGTGTACTATCTTAAGGATGTCTCCTGTTCTGTATAGTTGTCCAGCAACCAGTCCAGCAAATAATGCTGCAGCATTATTGGAATATTCAGGCACTCCTGCAATTGGTGCTGTTAATAACTGATCAAAATCATCAGATGTACCAGCAGTAGATGCATAGTACACTGCACTTGTGTTATTATCAACATACAATTGACCTACATATGTTGCAGGTGATGTTGGAGCTCCTGTTCCTGTAAGAGGTACAAGATTGCTATTAATGTTACCTAGAATTGTTTGTAAATCATCTAGTGGATTCACAACAATATTTGTAAGGTAGGGGCCATTGTATATAATGCATTCAGCATTTTGATATACAGCGCACGTTGGGCAAATTTCAGCGGTTCTCATAATTACAAAGATATGTTTTATATATGTGTTTTAAAAATTGTTATAAAAATATAGGGCTATAATATAGCGTTACCTAACCCTTTTTGGAATTGTTACATCAAATTCCTTAGCAAAGTCTTCATTAAACATTGCAAGATAGTTCACAAATGATTTAGCAAGTGGGAACATCTTCATTAGGTTTTTAGTTGGCTGAGCATCCTTTCTAACCTCATCAGCTGTCTTACCTGGATTACTAGTATCAAATCCTGTAATCTCTTTAGCAGTGTGATCAGCAAATCTTCTTATATCTTTTAGCAGTCCAAGAAGAGGCATACCAGCATCAAGTGTGTTTGCCATTTCTGATGGGTTGTAGAAGAACAGAAGCTCACTAATAAACTTGTCTACAACTCTTTGGTTAAATCTAAGAAAGTTTTTTCTAGCTTTGTCATCATCATCATCTGGAGCAATAGCACCAACAATAAATGATATAGAGAGCATGATAAGTAGTATACGAAGTTCCTTAATTTGGTTATATAAGTTAGTTTGTATCATGTCAGCAAACTCTTCTTTTGTAAGATTTGCTTGTACACCATTCTTTTGAAAGTACTGATCTGTGTATTTTTCATACAGTTCATCAAGTTTCTTCAACCCTTGTTCGTTACCTTTTAGAATATTTGTTATATTCAAAGTCTTATCTCTGATACTTTCTAATAAAAGTCCACCCCATAGTCTCACTCTACCTACGTCATAACGTTCTCCAGTAGTCATACCATCTTCACCTATCTCTACATTAAAATCATCAGCTACCTTTCTGAACTCACCAAAACGTGTGTCAACAAGTTTAGGAATCCATCCTTTAAATACCATTAAAGAACGAGTCCAAACATTCATGTTTATTCTTAGGTTGTCAAATTCTGTTTGACCACCAGTAGCAGTTCTAGCAAGTGTTCTAGCTATATTAGTGAGACGTTGTAGTTCTTGTCTATTGTTTAGATCTAGTCCTGGTACAACAAGCTTGCCATCTTCTAGTTTCTTTGTAGCATTGATAGATCTTGTTTTCTGTAGCTCTGCAATCTCTTCCTTAATCTTAGGATTGAGTGTTCTATATTCTTCAGCGCTGTTATATCTTGCTTTGTATTTGTTCTTTACAAAGTCTCTGATGTTTACAAGTTTACCATCCTGCACCATCATATTGTCTAATAGGGCCATAAATATAGACTTCTCTAGATGTTGTTCAGGTTGTCTAAAGAATACAAATAATAAATCAGAAAAGTTCTTGTCTGTAAGAGTTGACATACCAGATTTTACTAACTTATCATAAGTGGGGTCATCTTTCAGTGGCATGAACTTATCAATAAGCTGAATGAACATTTTTCTTTCATCATCATTCTTAAACTTATTTCCAATTAATTTAGCTTCATACTTTGCCACCTCTCTAGCTTTAAAATACTTACCTGCCTGTGCAGATACCTGTATGTTACCACCAAAGATGTTTACAGCACCAGATATAAATTCAAAACCTAATGACTTCATCTGAGTATATCTATTCATGAAGTCCATAGTTTTTTGTAGAGAGATAACTGTATCTTTTTCATTAACAATTTCTCTACCAAATACTTTGTTTATTCCTCTTCCTAGTGCTATGTCTGTATCATCTGCAGCATATCTTTTTCCATATAAGACATTGTTAAAGTAGTCATCAATAATTTTTATATTTTGGGTATTACCTGCCTCAAGCTGCACTCTACCATCTGATATCACAGCATTGCCAAATCTACCTGTCTTAATGTTTTTCTTAAACTGCTGTACAGTTTTAGCAAGAAGAAGTTGATCCTCTACCTCAGTTAGATACTTATACTTATTCATGTGATTAGTATACAGTATAAGATTCTTAAATAAATCTAAGCTAACATCAGAGTAGTCATTAGTACCATCTTCTTTTGTTTTACTAAAGTCACTAGTGTAATATTTAGGTATAGAGTTTTCTAGTTCATTTGTAAGTTCGTTTATAGATCCATACCCTACATCATCAGCTCTAGCTTTTAAATTACCAAATGTATTTGAGATAGATCCTAAAGAACCATCCCAAGCAATACTCTCTGCCATGCTCTTTCTAACGAACGGTAGGAATGTAGAGCGTACAGCATTGTCTATATATCCAATCTCTGTAGCTTTATCATTCATCTTAGAGATCCAGTTATATAACTCAAATAGCTCAGGATCTTTTTTAAGATCAACGTATTCTTTACTCTGCCACTTCTCTTGTGGGTGTCTTTTTATTACGTAGTTGTTCCAACCATTAAAGTCACGTCTATTTACATCCCATTTTCTTTGCTCTTCTAGTATAAGTTTTTCTTTTAGAGCACCTTCCTCATATGTTTTGTTTATACGACTAAGTCTTTGCTTAAGTATCTTGTTAGCTTCTTGAGCATAAGCTTTTAAATCAACATTATCTTTTAGCCACTTTTTACTTCTTGCACCCTCTTGAGCATTTGCATCTACTTGCTCATAGAATGCCTTCTGATACTTATATATAAGTTTGTTTACAATACCACCCTCAGTATCTTTTTGATACACCTTTAATACCAAGTCTCTTAAGTTACCACCTCTAGCTTTTAACTTTTCCTGTATTGCAATAAGCTCATTGACCTCTCGTAATGATTCTTCTTGAGCTTTACCCATAGCACGGTTTGCCATCTTATACAAAAGATCTGTAGCTGCTAGTCCTATATCTGATAATCCTCTAAAGAGTGATCGTAGTCCTTTCACAACTCTTTCTGGAGACATAAGTCCTGTTACAAGATTACGCTCACCTATAAACTTATCAGAGAACTCGCCAGCAATCTTCACAATCTTTGTTCTTGACTTACGAATAGATTCTGATTGATCTCTAAGTTTGTCAAGCAGTTCTTTTCTTTGAGCTAAAGACTGCTTATCTTCTTCTGTGATAGCATCTTGCTCCATCTCTTTAGTGTAAATTAAATCACCAATGTTATCAGTGAGTTCACCAAACACTGCAGAAGAAGCAATGTACTCTCTCATGTTTGCTGAGAAATCAGATAATTGTACGTCTGTTAGGTCTTTATCATCTGCTGGTCTACCTTCGTATGCACTTTGATATTCTGCAATTATGTTTGACCCCTCTCGTTCCATAACAGAGATTGCATCAATCAGTGGTCCAATGTTTTGGTTACCTCGTAAAGATCGTATTGCTTTGTTTAAGATGTTTAGTCGCTCCACCTTAAACATTCTTTCTTCCTCACTACTTACAAGTTTCTTTGATAATTGAGCTTGTACAGCATTCAACTGTTTAATTACATCATCAAGAACTTCTACGCCTGTAGTTTCTGATTCTTCTGATACAGGTGTGAGTGTAAGCTTGTCTATCTTATTTGGATCTACAGAACCAATCTCTATACCTTTTATCTCTAACTTGCTAGTTGGGTCTTGAAAGTTTTGTCTCTTAAGATCCATGATGATTGGAACAGCTCTGTTCTTACCAACTTGTTTTACACCATAGTTGTCAAGTAATATCTTCTTGTACGTACCAAGCTGTATACCATATGCTCCTTGCTTATACCAAGCAACATCTTCAGCACCTTTTGCAACACTCATAAACTTCCAGTCATAAATGTTTGCTGTACCATCTTCTTCAACAATCAACAAGTCAATTGTACCTGCCTCTTTGTTTTTAGGATCATACACTTGTAGTTCAGAAAACACTAATGGGTTCTTACCATTCTCTGAGAACGATGCAATAAGATCAGTGTAGTAAGTCTCTAACTTATCATACACCTGATTGTTTAAAGAACCTTGTATGTTAGGACGTGGTCCTGGAGTTTCTCTTCTAGTGCCATCTTCATTAAAGAATCTAGCATGTGCCTCTTCAAAATATCCATGGTATTGTGTACCTAATACACGCTTCACTTCATTATCTTTCTGTTCCTGAGCAGTAAATCTCTTATCACCAAAGCGTGCTCTGTACCAACGCTTAACTCGATCAGTTACCCTTTTGGTAATTCTTACATACTTACCATTAACAAGAAGTTCGTAGTAACTTGTAGCTTTCTCCTCATCTAGTAATAGAGGATCTGCTTTTTCATTAGTTTCTATTTTTCTCAAAGAAGCTCTTGTGTCTTCCACCTTTCTTTGGAATTCTTTCTGTTTATCTGTAAGTTGATAATATATTTCTTTACTGTCTAAGTCAACAATACTTCCTTCAAACTCACCACCTATTACTGTCTCAGCAGTTGTAGAAAACACATCAATGTTTGCTCTCTTGTATTGTCCTCTAAACCAGTCAGTTATCATGTCCCACATTCTTCTAAAGATGGACTGGTCAGCTTCCTCTAGTGACACAGTTGTATCACCTAGAATAATAGCTGTGATCATTTTATCTACAGCTTCCTTCTTTATTTTACGAATGTCTGGTTTACCATTCTCTAGTTGGTATACAGGAATATCTTTATAAGCTTCTAGTGTATCCTTATATATCTTAAACCTACCTATCTTAGATATCATCTCTGTAACGAGCTCAGGGTTACGTTGCTCAATAATAGCTGTAGCAATGTGCACCATCTCTTCTGTAAGTGTGCTCTCATCTGCCTTAGCTTCAGAAATAGCAATAACACCAGCAGCTAAATCAGCTACAGCGTTAACAGAAGACTCATCAATAGTAGGATTTTCTTTTGCATATTCAGTTAGGTCTTTTACATTAACACCCATCTTATCAATTACCTGTTTCACCTTTGAAATAATCTCAGGAGATGTGTCACGCATTTCATTTGAAGGAACCTCACCACTATACTTATCCCATATGAAATAAGCCATATCTTCCCCTCTGGAAGCTACTAATGATTTCCACTGTGGTAAGTTTATGTTAGGACATGTTGCCATTAGCCTTTACATTTTATATTAATTATTTGACCAGCTCTTTGTTCTGAATACCCCATAGCTAATAACATCTCTGAATTGATTTGATCTGCATCATATAGGTTACCATCTGCTAATCTATATTTACCGCCTTCTTTAGTAAACAACACATTACTTGATGGACTGGTAGAAGGTTTTGGTTTTGTTGCTTCAAACGCTGCAACAACTTGAGCATCCATCACTTCATTCACTTTCATCATACCATTGTCAATAATAGACTCCTTAGCTGATGAATAAAACTCGTTAGCTCTGAAGCTATCACCAAGAGCATTGATTGCTTTATATACAAAGTATGCATTACCTTTTTTATCTCTAGTGAATAATGGATTACCATCAGCATCAAACACTTGCTTGAACAACCCTTTGTTTACGTAAGAATAGTCTCCAGCTCTACGCATTTTAGCTATCTCTTGTCTTGATAGTTTCTTGTTCCAACTTGCTACAATGTACTCACCACCAACTTTTCCTATTCTCTGAGTGATCACTTGTGGTATCTCACCCTCTGCTATAGCTTTCTTTACATTAGGTGGTAAGAAATCAACAGATGGATACTGCACACCATAAACTGGATTAAATATAGAGAACAGTCGATTATATGCAACTACATCATTGTCATTCCAGTTATTTCTTTGGAAAACACCCAGTTCATAGAAGTCGTTCAAGTTAGGTAAATTTTCTATGATGGGCAAGGTTTTATTGTATATTCTTGCAAAGTCCTCGTAAGGAATAAGTGATGTAAATGATATAGGTGAGTTGTTAAGTCCAGACTGAAGAATAGCTAGTGTAACTAGTTTGTCATACAAGTCTGTTTTGTCTTGTAGCGCCTCTCTTAACTCACGGAATGAGTATATGATATTGTTTTGGTCATACACTTTATTATCTGTATTCTTAAGAGATACATTGTTTGGTGTAGTTTCTCCACCTTTTCTAGATGGTCTCACCTCAAGAAGATTCACTATCTGATTATTAAATAGTGGATCTTTTGGATTCTTTTTAATCTTATCAATAAATGCAACCACCTCAGAGGCTACACCCTTGTCTGATAGAAGTGTTTCTTGTATCTGTAAGTTAAGTCCTTGATTAGTTTGTACAGCCCAATCAAATAAATCGTTTACAGCTTTTCTAGCCACCTTAATAAACGTTCTGTTTGGTAGTTCAATATATGGCTTAAGCACTTGTTCTAGTACAGTTCTTACACTACCTCTATCTGATAGAAGGAAGTTTGCAAGAGCGTTTCTAGAATCATTTATTCTATCAGCTTGATTACCAATAAAAGACTCATCTAATAAGTTAGCTGAATCAGATATAATGGTACCTTGTGATCTAAAGAACTGAACATTCTTCTTAAATACAAGATATGGATCATTGAATGTTGATGTATCCCAGTTGGTTCCCTGTGTAACTGTGTACAATTGGTTAGCCATCTTAGCATACTTCAAGAATTCTTTTAACATAAATATCTGTTCTAAGTTCTCCTTAGCATTGAATTCTTCTTTACCTAATGTGTTAAGTAGAGAAGCTTTGCTAGGTATTTGCTTAGGTAGATTCTTTTCTTGAGCTTCTGTTAACCCTCCATAGTTGTCTATAGTTGCATCTATAAAGTCATCTATAAATAAGAACTTGTATCCTGCATTCTCAACTGACTGTAGATATTCACGAATGATTGGTTGGTTCATGAAGTATGCTACAGTGTCTACTGGTACACCTATCTTTACAAGGAACATGAATGTTGATGCTACGTTTGGTGTAGCACCCATTTCCATAATCCATGGACCCTTAGAGATGTCTACATATCCATCAATAAACTGTCCAAGTATATCAGAGATAAGTTGACCATCTGCATTGTTTACACCAGATAGTGATGGATATTCTTGTCCATCTATTGTAACCTTATTATATTTTTCAAATCTCACCTCAGCATCACCTAAGAACTTTGCATCTCTAAAGTCAACTCTATCAAGTCTGTTCTTGTCAACATACATAGCAGATCTTTGGTTGAGTGAGTGGTTAGTTTGTTGTACAGCAGCAATACCAATAGCTTGTTTACCTGATACAAATGCTTGTCTTAGTCTAGACATAAACCTTCTATCAAGCATATTGTCCACATCAGTATAATCAAACTCTTCACCTATCACCTTATCAACAATAGTTTTAGATATACCCTTTAATTGTTCAGCAGAGTTAGGTGTGATGAGTCTTTCAAAGTTTGCTGGGTGACTTACTAAGTTTTCAGAAGACTGTATAAACTCATTCTCTAGAGATTGCTTATACATTCTGTTAACCACTGCATCTTTCACACCATCTTTCTTTAGTTCTTCAACTAATATAGACAGAGCATCCTCATCTTGACTTACACCAAGAGCTTCAAATAATGCATTGAATCTTTCACCTTCAGCTGTATCAAGCATTCCAGACAACTCATAGTCTTTCAACTCTTGTAAGTCCTTTAGTTGGTTTCGTTGCTCCTTATTAAATAGCTTACCGCTATCAAACATAGCAGCAAACTTATCTTTAGCTTGTTGTCCAAATCCGTAGAAAGGAACAAGTTTAAGTTTACCATTTTCTTTATATGTGTTCTTAAGGTAGATTGAAAGTTTATCAATATCAAAGTCACTCCCCACCTTCTTTACAATAGCAGCAGGCACAACCACGTTGTCCCCAAACTCTTTTGGTAGGAATTGTTTTATTCTAAATGCATCAATAGAGTTTTGTTTCTGTGTAGGAATACGGAAGGCTAGTCCAGATAATATTTTCTGACCCTCTTCTGTATTATTTAAATACTCAAGAAGTTCTTTATCAGACATATCACTTTGGAACCAACGACCCACCATAATCTCCATCACTCGCTCACCATCTTTGTTCTCATAGAACTTAAGTATGTCAGATGTATATCCTTTCTTACCATTAATCTCTGTCTCAGCTATACGATTAGATTCAAACAGCGATGAAGGTATTTGCACCTTTTGTCCACCACTTATCTTAGGACGAACGATTTGTTTGTCTACAATAGAATATAGAATGTTTCTAACTTGTTGATATGCAGGAGTGGCTTCAAGAGCAACTCCACCATCTAAGAATGCTGTAAGAGCATCACTAATATTATCATTAGTTTCTCTCTTAAATATCTCATCTCGAAGTGTTTCTGTAGCTTCTGTAAAGTCTGTAACAATAAAGTTACCATCTTGCTCTGTGATACCTAAACGCTTTAGCATCATTTGGTATCCTTCGTTAGTCATCTCTTCAAGAAGACGCTGGTTGTTAGCAATCTCTTTGTATATCTCAGAACTAGCAATCTTTTCTTCCTGAGACAGTTTCATCCATTTCTCTAACCCACCTGTGTAATCAAATGGAACTCCATTATCCATGTAGTCCATTGTGATGAGCTTAGTTGTTTGAGATCCTCGTGTTACTAATGCTTTCTCCTTAGAAGGTACATCACTTTGTAAACTCATTATAGCAAACGGTACATCCACTACAGCTGCATACTCTGCATCATTAAATGATCCATCTTCGTTATATGTAGCATGTGATGATTCAGCTCCCACCTTTCTACCAGACTCAAACACAATATAATCTATGTTCTCATCCTGCATCTTGTTGTAAAGCTTAAGTCCATTTGACTCAGAGTTAATCTCATTCATCACTCGGTAAGATAAAGGATACAATGCATACTTGTCAAGTACAACATTGTTATATGTATATCCAAGCTTAGCTCCTGATACAATAGGTTTTAGAGAGGTGTATGCACTCTGCACTGCAGGGTTTGGTTCTTTAAGAAGATTCACCTCAGCTGTAGACAATGTTAGTCCCTTAGCACGCTTTTCATAAGCAACATCATATCTGTATTGCTTCTCTTCATTTTCATTCCACTCACCAGCTCTGATTCTAAAGTTACGATATGCTTTAAAAGATATAATACCACCACCATCAGTTTCTTCGTAGTTCTCATAGTTTGGAAGATCTATAACACCTACAATATCTTGGTGAGATGCTGTACGCATATAATCCTGTGTGAAGTTGGTATATCCAATATCATCTTTCTCAAAACCTTCGTTCCACACTTTATTAAGTGCAGTGTTCATCTTAGGAGAGTTATTAATAAGCGCCTGTCTTGGAGATAGGAAACTCTTAGTACGCTTCAACTCATCTTTATATTGATAAGGATCTGAATAAAGAAGCTTATGCATCTCAATATTAGCAATCATGTAATTAACACTCATTGCTGTAAGTTGTCTACTAAGCTCTTGAGGAGTCATTTGTATTGGTAGGTCAACATTCTCTAATGTATATCTACCTGAAACCTCTTCATTAACTATTCCAAATCTATTTAAATAACTCAACACTCTTGATATATCAGCTTTCAAGTAATCCTGAATAGCTTGATTTATCTTAGCTTGATATATTGTATACACTTCTTCTGGTGTACCTTCTGTGGTGATTATATCATTATGTAATTTATCACCAAGAATACCCTTAAAGAAACGTAAGTCTTTACTATCTCTACCTTTAGCAACTGGACGATCTTCTCTAGATAGTTCTAGTTCTGATAGGAAGTATTTTCTAAATATCTCATTTACATCTACTAGTCCTCTTGCAAGATCGTTAGCAGTTATTGGATTACCCATGTATAACATGTGCTCTATACCTGCATCACCTGGTACAAGATTTAAATAGTTACCCTCTATATTAAGATTGAGCTCTTGTACAATTCTTTGTTTCTGTGTAAGCCTAGATGAAGGTGTGCTTCTACCTTTTTGTTCATCAATAATACCTCCTACATATCCAGCCTTAAATAAATCATTTGCACCAGATCTTTTCTTACCTGTTTGTAGATTAAACATTCTACCAAGAAGATTAGATCCCTGAGTGAATACATCTTTAAGAAGATATTCATATTGTGTACCTGCTAACTCATTTAGGTTATCTATGTTAACAAGTGTATTATGTAACTCAGAAGCAGCGTTAGGTCCAAGGAATGTTTGTACACGCTCACCTTGTAAGTTAAAATATGTACTACTAAATTCTGGGTTAGAAGCAGCTGTTTTTAATATACCAAGTTCTAAAAGACGTTTGTTTATATCTAAAGACTTAGTAGAGAATGTTACCACCTTATCTGTCTTTAATAAACTTTCTTTAATTCCACTTACAGCATCCTTGAATTGCTTCTTGTTTGCAAAGCTTAGTCTGTTATATTCAGTTGTACTAAATGGTACACCTAACGTTGATAAGAAATTAATCATACGTGCAGGCGTGTCTAACTTAACATCTCTTAATTTTTTCTTCTTTGGAAAGTATGCATTCTGCTGTTCGTTGTATGTAAAATATCCCTGACCAGCTTTTGACTTTACAGCTATAGATCTTGTGTACTCATTTCTAAGTTGGTTAGCTGAGCTAGATAGAGCAGCATCACCAACAGCAATCTCTCCATTATCAAATACAAATACATTCTTTACATCTGGAGATTGTTTCTTAAATGTCTTCCACATTCCTGAGATGAGATTAAGAGCATGTGTTGATTCTATATTACTTAAATCAACAGCTCCATCAGAGTAGTCTTGTTTTGTCAGACGCTTATATAGAGTTCTATATGTAGGATCCTCTACAGACATTTGTCCTAATCTGTCTAACATATCTTCAACACTTGTAGATGTGTGTAGCTTGTTCATCAGTGTGATGTACATCTTACTCACTGGATTAAGCAATCTACCATTGATGCTGGATACAACTGCCTTACCACTATTGTCTACAATAGGATTACTAGCAAGCAATAATTTTATAGCTGTGTTTGCTTTTCTAAAACTATCTATCTTACTAGCGTCAAACTTGTTACTCTCTTTGATTTTATCTTCATCACTAAGCTGTAAATCATCATTCTCATCAAACTGAATACCGTATGACTTGATATACTCTTTGTGTTTCTCTGTAAGTCTAGGCCAATCAACAACAACATCTTTTTCTAGTTGACGATTCTGTGCAACTATAGCTAAGAGTCTTTGTTTCTGATCTTGTGAAAGATTCTCTGTTTTGTTAATAAGATTGTTGATAACTACTTCTTTACTTCTGATAGTTGCTAACACTCTAGGGAGAAGCTTCTCATAGAAGTCTTTCTGATTGATATCATCTGCTATTGTGAATAAACTCTTATCTGTCTTGATGAGATCATTCAACATTAAGAATGTCATCTCTTGAACAGCATCTGAAGTTTGTCTATCACTAAGTGTTTTGATTCTAAACTCAGAGTCTGATGTAGCAAACGCATCTTCTATATCTATAATACCTTCCTGAGCCATAGAAAGCTGTGTAGCATATGGCATACGTTTCTTATAGTAACCACTACCTATACGTTTAAATAACTCATCTGTAAAGCTCTGTGCTTTGTCACCAAGTAGAGCATTCTCAATAAACTTTTTAAGCTCTCTAAACAGTTTAGCAATTCTAGCACCAAGTCCTTTAACACCTTGTTTCTTTTGTACAAAGTCTCTAAACTCTTCAGCTAGTTGTTCTTTGATTTGAGCTGGTGTAGCTTCAGAGAACTTAACTGTCTCACCTGTAGGTCTATCTACAAATGTTCCTTTACGTGCTTTAAACTCATTAAGTATGTTAGCCTGCTCTTCAGAGGTTGTAAACATCTTCCATACAGCTTCAAACACTTCATGGTATGCTGTACCAGTTTCTGCATTCTCATATACATAAATAGCACCATCCTTAAACATACCCCAAGCTTGTCTACCATTAGTAGCCTGAATAATATTCTTCACTCTGAATACAGGAACGTTAGGGAAGTTTTGTTTTAACCAAGATTCTACGTCTGTCCAGTTCTCTGGTTCAAACATTTGAATCTCTTCATTTATCTTAACACGTAAGTCTTCTGAATTAGCATCAGAGAGTGCGCTATTGATTTGATCTTCTAAGCTATCTATCTTCTCTTGAGCTTCAGCTTGTTGTTCAGGTGTACCAATGGTAACTTCCATCTCTGTTTGTTCTGCTGAGTCTTGTTGAGCTATTGCTTTATCTACAACAGCCTGTCCTACAGGAGAAGTAACTCCTCCCTCTAAAACTTTTCCTGTTTTTAAATTTGTTATTGTTCCACTACCAACACTAAAATCAACTGAATATTTAGTGCCTTTGTAAGTTACAACTTCAACCTCACTAGTTTGTTGTGTTGGTTGTGCAGGAGTGGCAGGTGCACCAATAGTTGACTCCATTTCAAAAGCATCTTGTGCTTTTTCTTTTGTAAGCTGTGGAGCAATAGCATTGTATACTGTTTTCTTTATTACTTGTTTGTAATCCTTTCCAGCAGTATTTATTGATTCAGCCACTTCAGCCAAGTCAGCACCTGGTAGCACTGTAATTGTTTCTTGGTAGTTGTTTATTGTTACGTTTGGAGAAGCTTTAAATAATAGCTTCTTACCTTCTGGAGAAGTGTATGTGTTAGTTGTATTACCATCTAAAACAAATGATGTCTTTTGCTTTATAGGAATATTAGTAGCTTGTGCTTTTGGTTCTGGTATTACAAACTCGTCAGCTGTATTTGTTACATAGAAGTATACACCCACTCTATTAAACTTACCTTCCTCTTTTGGTTGCATGTTTGTATAGATAGGCAACTCAAAGTCTTCTCTTGTAGATCCATCAGGATTCTTGTTAGATAAAAGATAGCTTTGGTAGTTAGGCCATGTAACAGACTCAATACCTCCTTCTGGAGAAATACCTGTTATCTGCTCAAAAGATCTGTTGATGTCTTTTGTTTTAGCAGCAGTGACATTATTATATATATTTTCTAGTGCAGAGATTACTAGGTCTTTATTTGCCTCTAGTTGACTAGGAGTAAATTGAAATGTAACTCCTTGATTACCAATGATTAACATCAGTCTATTTGTCTGAGGATCTTTTTGGAAGAATACACTGTTATTACCAGCATCTTTTCTATTGCCTTGTTGGTCAGTTGGTACACCCCAATAGGTTACACCTCTTAAGAAATCAAGAATACGAACAGAACTATCACTGGTTATTCCTTGTCCAGGATCAATCATATTCTTAGCTAGCTGTAGAATAGAATCAAATATAGCTGTAGCTTCTTTCTTTGTGTGTAATCTGTTTTTAAGTTTTACATATCCATTTGGCGTTTCTAAGAACACAGCTCCAAGTGGTGTATTATATGCGACAGTTCCCTTACTAACATTCTTATTAGTTGTTGGAACAAATAAAACTAGTTCATCTTGTAAATCTACATCATCGACTAGTCCTGCATCTTGTACAGATGTTCTAGCATCTTTATCAATCTGAGGAATACCAAAAGATGCTTCAATCTCTTGTGGTATACCTAGTGCTGTTTGCTCTAGTATATTATCTCTTCTCTCCTTGTATTGTTTATTGATTGCGTCCTTCACCTCTTGAGGAGTGTCCTCTCTGAACATCTCTCCATTTCTAAAACCAGCTTCAGGCATTGCCTGGTAAATAGCATTCTCTAACAAAGGTTGCCCTTGAGGTATAGGTTGTCCATCAACACCAACTAGTTCTCCATTCTCGTTAACCATCACCATGATAATCATTGAGTCTTTAAACTGTTCTATAAGTGCAGGATCTCCCTCTAACATATACTCAACTACACCTGGTAGAAGTTGTTCTTGTGTTTTAGATGTCACAAACAAAGCACGTATCTTGTCTCTGTTTTCAAATGAGTTTAAGTCTATTCCAAACTGGTTAGCTCTAGTTTGATGATCTTTTCCTGTTTCAGGAGCCACTGTAGCTCTGTATATAATCTCGTTGGACTTTTTAGATACAGGCTCAAATCTAGTGTCAAAAGAATTAGTAGGTGTTCCCTTGTCTGCAGTAGCCATCACTTGATTAAGTTTAGCTGCTGTTTCTTGCTCTTGCTTTTGCTGTTCAAGATATTCCTTCATGATAGAATCAAATCTATCTACAATAATCTTTCTAGCTTTATATTCAGATCGTAGGTCAGCTAAGTCTTTCTCTATTTGCTTTACATCATTAATAGAGTTTAAGAGGTCTGCTTCATTTACTGTAGCATCTTTTGATAAATCAGCTGTAAGAGCAAAGTTGGCCATCTCTTGTTTTAAAAGAGGCCATGTTTCTTGTAAGTTTTCTCCAGACACCACTTGATCTAATAGGTCACTTAGATACTGTGAGTAATCTTGATCAACTATATATGTTTGCTTAAGTGTTTTTCTAAATAACTTAGCTGCTGATTTAATAGCTTTCTCTGCACTCTTTGAAAGTTTCTTAGCTGCAGATAGAGCGTTGTTTAAGTTTTTGCCATTATCAACTAATAATGCCACTTGTCTTTTAAGTTCTCTTAAAAACTCTCCACTGTCTTCAGGAGCATCAGTGATTTGATTAGCAAAGTCTTGGAAGTAAGATATGTTAAGTTCAAGTTCTTCTTTCTGACTATTAAGACTATCAATCTCAGCTTCTACATCAGCTTGCATAGCTGTAAGATTGTTAAGTGCTTTTGTAAACACTTTTGTAGCCTTTGAAAAGTTGAGCTTAATTTTAGGACCAGTTGGACCAGCCTCTTTCATCTTAGCTATATTTGCTAAGTCTTCTTCTATCTTAGCCAGCTTTTCAGTTTGCTGTGCAAGCTTCTTATTTGTTTCTTCTAAACTTTCTTTAGCCTCTTCACCTAATTGTGTAAGCACTTCAAGTCTAGCCTCTCTGTTTTTAGCAAGTGTAGCTTTCTGTGCCTTTAGTTCTGATGGAGACATAAACCCTATTCTAGAGTCTTTCTGCTGTTGGTTCTCTACAGATCCCACTTTAGTAATTCTAGGTTGTGAATAACCTTCTTGTGTAACAAAGTAAGAGTTGTTAAGCTCTTTTCTTGCCACCTTTCCTTTTGGAGTTAGATATACAAAGTAAAGTTTATCATCTTGGTATTCAAGTCTACCTCTTCGTTTACCACCAAAGTTTTTACCAAAGTTAAATTCAAAGATTTCGTTTCTGTGATTGTAATAATAATTAGCTGTCTTATTACTTCTTAGTGTGCTAGTCTTACCAATCTTAAAGTCTTCAAGAACATCAGGAGAAACATTCTTTACCTCTCCGTTCTGAGTTTTTATTTCTAATGTTCCATCTTCATTTACCTTCTGTACAACAAACTCAGAAATTGGTACAGGAGCATCTAGAGGGTCTTTAGAGTAGTCTACACCCTTACCAACAAAGTATGGAGTTCCTATCTCAATATCTTTATCTCCTTGCTTAGTCTTAACTGTAACAGTTTCAACAGGGCCAGTAGGAACATCTTCTTCTACTATAGGAGCTTCTGAATACTTCTTAGGGTTTTCTTTAATATCTTGGTAAGCCTGTAGGAAAGATTGTCTTCTTAGTGCAAGCTCTGATGCATCTTCTAATGATTGAGCAAGTGTTTCTTTTTCTTCCTCAATAATATCCATCTCTTCAATAGATGCAATAGCTTCATTAAATGCCTCTGAGTTACCAGCAATAAGTTGGTCTATAACTTCAGAAGTGTTAACACCTGCAGCTGTAAGAGGACCCATTAGGTCCATTATTCTTTGGTCATAGTCTGCCACCTTAGTAGCAGCGTATATCATCTTATTAATTACGTCATTACTATAAATGGGTTTTCCATTCTCATCTACTTGTCCTGAGTAACGTAAGTTAAGTGATTGGTATAAAGACTTTACATTGTCTGCTGTTTGTTCAAAGCGACCAAGTCTTTCTAAGTATGCTTCTCTTGTATCTGATTCAAGAGCTTTACCTTCAGCTTGCAATTGTGCAAAGCCTTCTTCTGTACTAGCAAGCTTTCTATACTCAGCAATATCAGATTTTACTAAATCATATCTACCATACTTAATTCTAGGTGTAAGGTAGTTAATGATATAATCTTTCTCTAAGTCTTTACTGTTTAGAATATCACCACTCTTAATAGCAGCTTCTCTTTCTTGTTGTAATACAGTTCCTCTATTTACAGCATCGATAGTTTCTTTTGTAAAGTCTGATAGATTAGCATTATTAAGATCCTTGAGTGCTTGAGCTGTGTTTTGTCTTCTAGCTTTATCACCTCTATATCTTCCTCTACCTAACATGATTGCTCCAGACAATCCACCAATAAGAGCGTTCTTAGCACCCTCATCACTAAATGCACCTTTTGTAATACCAACACCAATAGAGTTTAGCCAGCTAGTAGCTTCACCATTACGTGCTTTGTTATAATAGTCTTGTGTAGCCACTGTAGCACTATACTGAGCCACCTCTTCAAAAGCTTCTGATGTAGAGAATGTGTATGGTCTTATCTTATTTATTCTAGACAAGAATGGATATTTTGTTTTTGGTTTTACATATTTACCACCCTCATAAACAATATCATCTATCTCTCTAACAAGTCCGTTAGCTATTCCTTTCTCTCCTCTATATGTACTTCCTAATATCTTTGGAAACTGAATATAGTTAGTGGCTGTTAGTATTCCAACATTAGCAAAGAATGTAGCATTACCTGATCCTTCTGCAGCATCATTAATAGCTTGAAGAGCAGCACCTGTTGGTGGTACACCATATTGCTCTACATGTTCATCAATGAGTCTTTGTCTAAACTCATTGCTACTATGTAAGGCTTCTATACCTGCTTCACCAGTAGTTGCTAATCCTGCAACAACAGCTCTTCCTGCAGGGTTTAATGTATTGTAATTAGATAGAAACTTATCAGACAGTCCTCTTATCTTACCATAGGTTTCAGCCACTTTACTTGCACCTGAAGCAATACCAGCCTCTGTTGCAGCAAGTGTTTCTGCTCCTTTACCAACAGAAAATAATCTTGAGGCATATGGAAGAGACTTTAGTGTGCTAGTATATACACCTCCTGATAAAGCAGCACCAGCAGCAAATCCTAAATTCTTTACAACACCATCCCATAAGAAGTTACCTGTAGCCCAATACTTAGGAGAATACCAACTAGCATCTCTTTCTTCAGCAGTGTAATAGTTTGGTAGTGCATCCTCTGCATACTTATTTATCTCATCTAATGCTCTGTTAAACTCGTTATCATAAAACGAAGAAAACTTACCATCTGCAATTGCTTGGTAAGTTCCATTAACAAGTCCTACAGTTGACTGTAAGAAAGTTGTACCTGTAAGTAAAAGTCCTTTACTAACACCATTTACCATTTTAGCACCAAAACTTTGACCTTGTGCAGCAGCATCTTCATTATCAAAGTCACCTGGCATAAAGTAATCATATCTACCTTTCTCATTACCAGCATACTCGTCAAGGGTTCTCATTTTACCACCACCACTATCATCACGTTTGGTGTTTGCAAACTTTAGAAAGTTAGAAAGGGCAGACGTATTTTGAGCATCAGGAGGTTGTACCCCTGCATATGGACTTACATAGGGTACACTTGGAAGAGGAGAAACAGTACGTGCTCCACTAAATCCACCATACCTTTGTTGCATAAATTGTTGGCTTAGCAAAGGATTAGGAGTGGATAGTTGTGTTGGAGGAGGTATTACCGTTTTCCCACGTTGTGCTTTTGGTAAATTGTCTTTTGCCATATTATTGCATTTTTTGCGATGCTTCTTGTAACTTTATTATTTCAGAAGTAGGCATATCTTTTTCAGTGTTATTGATTAACTGCCATAACACCTCATCTGTTAATTGTTGTAATGTTGGTACAAGAGAGGCTTTATCTATTCTAGCAGGAAGTAAATAGTTTTCTAATACAACTTTTTGCTTCACTGGATCATATACGTTGAGTTGAATCTTAAATGAATCAGAGTCTGTAGGCTTTGCATCACTTACAATATTACCACTCACCCCATAGTATTGTACATTTGGAAAGTCAGTGGGTCCACTTAAGTATGCATTATTTAATGTAGTGTTATATTCTCCATCTATAGATGTTGAATAGTATGATGTTGGTGTTTTTGCATAAATAGTGTTACCTTGTTTGTCTTTTGTTTCAAACAAAGAAGATGGTGTAGATAACATCTTTGGAAGGTACATTTGATTAAATGCTGATACAGCAGGACTAGGTTCAAACCTACCTCGAAATACACTATCATAGATTTCTTGGTTTATAGGTATACTAATGCTTGTTCCTTTGGTGTTAGTAGCATTGATTCTATAGTTTCCTTGAGAATCTGTAATCACCATAGCACCTTGCAAGTCAGCAGCAATAGTTCTAATAGTTTCTGCATCTTCTTCAAAACCTGGTAACCCACCAGATCTCTCAGCTACCTCAGCTAAAGAATTAAGAACAGGTCTAAATGCATCTTTTTGTTTTGCATCCCCAAGAGGAACTCTATATGCTTGTTCTTGACCAATTGCATAATTTTGCTGATAGTAATCTCTAATATATTTTTGCCTATCTTCTTCAATTTGTTTTATAGATTGATTAGATATGCCTTCTATTGTATCAATTACATCTTTCATACTAGGACTAACATCTCCTCTATAAAGATTACTGCCCTTATTTCCTGCCCACATTTGGTACAATCCATATTCCTCATCACTTAATCTATTATTCATATAATCTTGCTCTGCTCTATCCTCATTAAAGGATTCACGAGTTGCTACAGGGTCAGCAAATCCTAAAGCATCTTTTCCTTGTCTAAATGTAGTAGGAGTATAATATTCTTTATTAAATCTATCAAACAATGCAGCTGCCTGAGCATAATTAAATCCATTTATTGTATCTCCTCTATATTGTTCAGGAATTTGTGCTAAGAACTTATCTTGATATAGTTGATCAGCTTCAGCATTAGCTCTCATTATAATGTCATTCTCAACAGCCAATTGCTTTTGTTGACGAACATATTGATCTAATTGTTCTCTTCTATCCCAAGACACTGAGTTTGGATTGGTTGCATATGCAATGAGCTCTTGTTGAAAAGCTTCATCAGATAGTGGATTACCATTTTCATCTTTATATTTGTTCTTATAATTATTTTTTAGTGCATCTACAGAGTTCTTTGTCTTATCTCGATTGCTTTCCATAGCAGCAATAACGTCTACATTAGTAGCGTCTTTATTTGTAGGTAATTGAACTGGACCATAAGGATCCTTTGCCAATTTTAATTTCTCTTCCTCTATTCTAAGTCTTTCGTTATTATACCTTTTAGTTTCTTCTAGTTTATCCTGTGCAATCTCTGCATCCTGACGCATCTGATCTCTTCTTATTTGCATTTGAGCAAATGGGTTAGTTTGATATGTTTGAGAAACACTTGAGCTTGAAAAAGAGTTTGAGAAGTTATCCATCCAGTCTGTAGTGTATAGTTGAGCTTTTGCAGATTCAACTTCACCACTTTCAAAACCTGCAGATATACTATTGTATTCAGACTTAACTCCTTCTATACTTCTGTCAATAGCTTCAATTTGAGACTGTAAGTTTTGTTGTTCAGTAGCACTTGATGCAGCATTTTTAAGAGCAACAAGTCTATCTCTTTCTTGAGAATATCTACTGAATGTAGATTGATACTTTGAATTTATATCATTTACAAATGCAGAAGGAGACACATTAGAGTATTTATATCTACCATCCACTTGCATTTGTTGGAAATCATCAGGCGTTAACCCTGCCATCAATGCTGTTTGTATTTTTTCTGGTGTGATTCCCTCTATCTTAGTTCTTGTAATAGCATCTAATATACCAACAATGTTTCCATTAGCATCGTATTGAAAAGCAACATCATTAGTTGTACTATCTTTAGCTAACCCTTTCACTATAGCTTGAGCAGCTTTATTATAGTCTTTGTATGGACGATACATACCGTTATACTGTGCAGTGATATCATCACTGTTTAGCCATTCATTAGCTTGACTATCAAACATCCAATCATTGGATGCAGAACCTTTACCATCCTGTACAATCTTTTGTCTGTCCTCTAGGGCTTTTCTATATCTAGCAGCAGAACCAACAGCGTTTATTACGTTAGGATCTTTTACTATTTGATTAGTCATTCCATTTACAGAATTGACTAGCTGAAAATTAGAAAAATCAGCTCCAGCAACTGAAGATAATTGACTACCTAGCTGGTTAAGTTTTGACTGAAGATACTTCCTGTCCACATCTCTAACCACGTCAAGACCAGCAATGTTGTCAATGCTTTCTTGTATTTTCTGTACCCCCATGTCATAGCGCTGCTGCTTATATAGACCAACCTGTCTCATTGCTTCAACAGGTCTTTGCTCTACATAAGGCTTGAACGTTAGATTATATGGGTCTTTATATGTTGCCATAATTTAACAAATGTAATATGATTAATTTTATTATCCAAGAATCACTAACAGGTTTTGGTAATGTTTTATAATCAATTTGATTATAAACCTCTTAGTGCTTTTAGGATGTTACTGTTCTTATAATTCTTTTTCTTCACTGTCTTACCTTTTTTAGCAACCCCTTCATTAATTGGCATATACATATTATTCTGATTTGGATCTACATAATCATATATGTCATTAGGATCAAAATTTTGCATTGCTCTATTGATTGCACCTCGTTTTATTTGAGGACCTCGCTGTTGATTAAACTCTTGTTGTGCTCCTAGAATAGATTGTATTCCTCCTATCACTCCTGGAAGTTGTTGCAAACCTTGGCCACCACCTATGCCTCCCCCTATTATAAATGGAGATATGCCTGTGTTACCTTGTCCTGTGTTGAATGTAGTTCCTCGAACAACTCTTATGTTTCCATCTTCATCATACTGATAAGTTGGATATAAGTTGGAGTATATTCTTTCTAGTCTATCCTCACGTCTTCTCTGAGCATACTTATCAGATATAGAATTCAAGATGTCTATATTTTGTGTACGTGTCTTAGCTGTAGCTTCTGCTAGCCTATCTTGTTGTTGATCAAAGATTCCAATATTCACAAGCTTTGCCTTATTGAGTGCATCAATGTTAGCAGAGTATACAGCATCCTTCATTCTCTGGTTTGCAATAAACTCAGTTTCATTGAGTTTGTTGAGCGCAGCATATGTAGGAGCTTGTGCTAATGCTAGAGCAGCTGGATTATTTTGTAATGCTGGATTTCTTTGAAGAGTTCTACTTTGTGAAATCACATCATTCTTTGCAGCCTGTAGTGAAATGTCATAAGGTACTCTAAGACTAGGTTGATAACCTTGGGCAAAAACTGGTTGCACTCCACTTGTAGCCATTGCATATTGTTCACCAAGTAACTGGTTTGGATCAAGCGCTTCAAATGGTTGTCTTCTTCTAAAGTCTAACATTGGAAGCATAGGAATAGACTGTGGAGCAACTGTGGTAGTTTCTTCTGTAGTCACTTCATTCACTTTTGCTGTTCTAGTTACAGTTTCTTTTGGTTGCTCTTTCTTTTCTTCATAACGAGCGCTAGCAGTTTGTTGTCCAAACTTACCATCCACTTTTATTCTTGCTTTTGATCCAGCTTCTTTAGCTCGTTCATTAAAAGCTTTTTGATAATCTTTTACACTAGCTTCATCTGACGGATCAAAGTTTTCCCAGTCATACCAAGAGTTAGCAGCTTGTAATTCAGCAAAGTCTGATTGTGATACATTACCATAGAAGCCAGAATCTTGTCTTGATTGACCAGTAGGAATGTTTTCCATAGCTTCAGCTGATCTATCAATCGTTTCTTCTCCTAGTATCTCTTCTTCTTTAATAAATGTTCCATCAGGTTGTTTTTTATATCCAGCAGCAATTGCTTCTGCTTCTGTTTCAAACTCTTCTGGAAGTTGTTTAAGTGTTAAACCATCTTGACCTTTCTTGAACTTACGTGCGTTCTTAGCAAAGTTAGCCATCTTAACAACGCCTGGAGAATACTCATCTGTATTAGCCATCACCTTGTTAGCAGCTTCAGCTACAGACATACCACGTTCTTTAGCCCATGCTGTAAACTTACCTTTGTTCTCAGGATTGATTTCAATACCAGACTTAGCCATGTTATTCATAACTCTTTCTGGATCTTCGGTAATCTTATTCTTATTAATAAATTCATTACCCTTGATTCCATACTCATCAAAAGTATCATTTAGGGCACTTTGTAAATCAGCTAAGATGTTTTTCTTCTCAGCAATGTTTTTTAGTTTCATATCGCCACCATTTATAATAGCATCAGCTGTAGCTCTTTCTAGTTGACCAAATACAGTGTTGTCTGATTCTAGTCCAAGATCAGCAGCTTTCTCCATCTTCTTATTAATCTTAGCTTCATCCTTGTTTAGAACATCGCTAACATAGTTTTTAAACTTCTTACCCTTAGCTCTATCATCACCAATCTCTGCTACATACTCTTCTGGTATTTTTAAATCACCATACACAACTAAGTTCTCAGTGCCTCCACCATCTCTTAATTGCTGTGCTGGTTCATTCTCCACCTCTACAACAGCCTCATTGTTAGCAACAGATTGTTTTCCATATGCAACACCAATACCTGTTTGTCCTGTTCTAGGATCTACATAGTCATGTGAGTTTCCTTTGAATTCAATACTCTCACCACCTGCGTATGGGTTGTAAGATACTGTTTCAACCTTTCCACCCCATGTAGTTTTAACATCACCACCCATAGCCATTGTATCTAATAGTGTTGGATTAGCTGAAATTTTACCACCTTGTTTCATATGAGATGCATATCCAGCTTGTATCTGTGGTGCAATAGTACTATAAGCAAGTTCTTTAGTTGCTCTCTCAGCTCTTTCCTGTTCTATTCTAGTTCGTCTATCATCTCTGTCTAATAAGTCACCAATACCAGATCCAAGAAAACCACCTACAGCACTACCGATAGGACCAAATAAAGAACCAATAGTTCCACCTATCTTACCACCAAGGTTAGATCCAGCATCATTATTAAATCCAGCCATGTCTCCAAGTTGCATACCTATACCACCAGCTTGACCTCCTCCATAAGAAATATTACTCATATCAAATCCACCTTGTGCTTTAGGTACTAAATAAGAATTACTTCCTAACACACCACCTTTACCAAATGACTTCACTTGGTTTACATTTTGTAATGGAACATATCCAGGATCACTAAACATGCCACCATTTCTAAGAATGTTAGTTCCTACACCGTAGATAGGAAAGAACTCTTCTCCTGTGTTTTCAACATCTTCAGGACGAACATATTGTCTTTCTACTTTTTCTGGTTCTGTTTTAGCAGCTTGTAGTGTTATCTCAGCAACTTGTCTAGCTTGTTTAGCTAAAGCTAAGTTTTGTTTCTGAGCTTTTGTTTGATCACTAAAAGCCATGATATCACTAACAATAGGAATTGCAAAGTTCTGTACAGCATCAGATTGATATATTCTATTAGCTCCTTGCAAGAATGATTCAGGACTTCCGTCAGCATTATATCTACCCATTCTAGATGGTCCAGAATCTCCTATATCAAAATCAAACTGAGGAGCACCTATACCATCTTGAGCCTTTGGAGGTTCGTGTGTGTATCCTAGTTTCTCCATTCTTAAATGATCCTCTAACTTATTAGCTTTATACCCCTTACCAGTTTTAGGATCATACATCATGTGAGGTTCAAACTTGTCAACCTTACCACCCTTTTGAAGCATCTTACCAATTCTGTTAGCCTGACTCTTGTGCATCTTAGAAGCTTTGTGTAATTCACCTTCTATCTTTTTAAGTTTATCTTTACTAACCTTACCACCTTTTTGAAACTCTGCTGCACCAATTTGTTCTAATGGTCCCACTTCAAAATCAGTTACGGTACCACCACCTTGACCACCACCGATACCACCACCTGATATCAAATCACCTAGACCACCTTCACCTAGTAGTCCTGAAAGTTGTGAAAGCAAACCACCTTTCTTTTCTTCTTTAGGTTGAAGTGCTTGCATTTGAAGCATTTGCATCATTTCTTGTCTAAGCTCTTCTTGACTTTTACCACCAGTATATTGAAGAGTGTCTGCACCAGTATCTGAGAACCCAGTTAACTTTGCAGCAGCATCTTTTAGTTTCTCTTCTGTAAATTGAATAGGCACAGGGTTACCTTTAGGTGTTTCTATGTTTGGAATAGTAGCACCTATTTGGGCTTTCTTAGCCATAAGTTTCTTTACAGCTTTTCCGTGCTTTTTCATAAAGGCTTCCTCATTGGGAAACTTCTTGTAAAACTCTGCTTCAGACTTAACGCCTGCTATCTTTAAAAATTCAGCTTTCATATTAGTGGTATTTGTCTAACCAGCCGCCTGGTTGTGGGGTGTTATAGTTCGTAAAGTTAGTTAATTGGTTTAACTCTACCAAAGATTTTCCATCTTTGGCAACCATAGTGTTTTGCTGCATTTGTGGTCTAGCAGCAATGGTATTCATTATTTCAATAAGGTCTTCTTCTGACTCAGTGTTTTCCATCAAGTCTTTGAAGTGTGTATTGTATTTTATTCTAGTGTTTTCTTTTGCCTTCTGTAAGTCTTCTTTTGTAAAATCTTTCTTCTTAGCGTCATATATACCTTCTTCTTGTAATAAGTACCTAAGCGGTTGCAATCTGTTAATGTATTCCGTAGGATCTGTATAGTAGAATGTTTCTTTGGGTATGTCATAAGGATTTTGTTTCAACTTAGGCATTAAGAAATCTAATGTAGTTTGTGGTATTCTTTTACCACCCTCATCTAGAGCATGTCCCAACTCATGTAGAGGTATTGTATTATATGACCAAGGTCCTTGTCTACCTTCTGAGTATTCAGGTCTTAGCATAATCTTACCTGGATATTCATCAGCATCATATACACCTTGTGTAGAATCTGGTGTAGGAGATATGTCACTTGATTCAGGAAGGAACCCAATAGGTGTACTTCTCACATTCATCAATCGTGCCCATCTCTCATTTGCTAACTCATCAGCATTCATCTCAGGAAACTCTTTACCAAGTCTTTCTAAATACTTGTCAGATCTTATGTAGCTGTCAAACCATTTCTTTTGCTTTTGACCTTCTACATTCATTCCTTTCTGTGCCATAGGAAACTCTGTAACGCTGTTTCCTTTAAACTTGTAATCTTTTCCTGGTTGCATCATCTTCTTGTCACCAGTGTCAGATATTCCAAGTACAGGGTAGTTAACACCCTTCATTGTTATATTGTTGGAATTGATTTTAGTTATCTCTCCTGGATAAGCCCATTGTCCTCTATCATCTTCTATGACACCACCTTCTTGAAACTTATCTAGCCATCCACCATCTTGAGCTTTCTGACAGCTACCCTTACTAAAAGGTGTCTTACCAGGAACTGTTTTATATCCTGGCCAGCATCTTCCACCATCTTTCATTTGTGTTGCAGCACCAAGCCCTACAGCTGCAGGAACAAATGCTGGAAGCTTATTGAATATCTTTCTAAAATTCTCCTTATCACCCAGCATTCTAAAGAAACCTTCGCTAACAGGAGTTTCTCCTTTTAAGCCTTTCATCATTATCTGGTCAATCTTTGCAGCACTAACCTCTTGACCAGGTTTTAAATTAAAAGCTTTTCTGAGCTCATGCACTCTAGCATGTATCTCTTGAGGTCTTGATAAGTATTCTAATCTATCAATTAGTTCTGCCCTTACCTTTGGATCTTTTTCTGTGTTTATTTTATTAAGCCACCAGTCTTGATCTTTACCCACTGCATCATTTAATATCTGTGTGGCTTCATCTGTATATCCTTTTCTTCCTGCTGTAATTGCATGTAAGTCTTCATGTGTAAAAACTGAACCAACATCTTTGTTATATTCTTTTGTACGTGGTATATTAACTGTTCCTTGGTTTGTTCTACCTTTATATACTCCTATGGTTTTAGGGTTTTCATCATAATATAAATCCATTTCTTGATGTCTTATATTATCTGGATCAAGCGCTTCTGTAAATCTTCCTTTCTGTTGAACTGTTTGAAGATTCTTTTTTGCCAACCCAGCATATAAATCTTTCATTTGTCTTTCTATGCCAGCTTTTTGAGCTGCAGTTAGATTAGGACTTTTATCAAGCATTGTCTCATAAAGATTAATGTCTTGTAAAAGCTCAACCTCACTCATATTAGATCTTATAGAAGTGGGTTGATTTATCATCTGTTCTACTCTTCTAACAGTCTCAGGATTGTTAAACCAATTTTTGTTGAACTTCTCACTAGCTCTAATTTGTGCTGAAGGAGTATCCATTACATCCTGACCAAATCTTATAAGGCTTGATCTAATTCCAGGGTCTGCTGCAGCTTCAATTAAATTAGAGGAAGTTGAAGAAGGTACATTTACTGGTCTGTAGTTTCCAAAGAAGTTCTTCTTATATAAATTTACTTGATCTATAGGTATTTGTTGATTAGTAGCCATGCTCCAATCACTTCCTTTATATCTTCGAGAAAAGCTTGCTACATCTCTTGGAACTTCAGCAACAACACCTTTCCCATAACTCTGAGCTACACCTAATCTAGGTGTTACATATAAGTTATTAAATCTCTTTGCTAGATCAAAAGGACCAACCATTGATGGAGCAATTTGATCTGCAGGTTTTGCTCTTAGTAAACCACTTTGTAAAGCATCGTCTAATCCAGCTTGCCCAATACCCCTGTAATACATATCTGGGTTTGCTTTTAATACATTTGTAAATGGTGCTGTAATTGATTTTTTTGCAAGCCCTACACCAACAACATTTAGTGGATCTGCTACTACATCAAGAGCAAATGCTCCATATGGGTTCTCTACATTAAATGCTTGAGATGGTGTTCTCTGTGTATCAAATGTAAGTGCATTTAAGAAGTTAGCATCTCTACCTCTTAATGCTTCTATACCTTCCACCATGAGTGACTGAGGAGCTTGTAATCCAGCTAAAGGTTGTTGCACTAACATACCTGTCACCATATCTCTTGTATCCTCAGCTAATCCTCTATCTGTTTGAGCAGCTCTTCTTACACCTCTACCAATTGGTCCTGGATCATTAAAATACTCTTTCTGTTGTGCAGAGAGTTTATCATACAGAGGATATTTTTCATAGTCTACACCACTAACAATAACTACTTCACCTAATCGATTAGTAAAATCAGCAAATGTACCATATTCATATGCAGCTTCATATTCAGGTGTGCCCCACATTACTGTTCCATCCTGAGCTTTCTTTGGTTCCTCAGGAGATGTTCCAGACGTACGTGCATACATCATTCCTGTAGCTCCTGGTATTGTTCCACCCATTCTTGTTACAGGACCATCCCATGCACCATTGTACGCTCTACCACCTTTATCATATCCATATCCTTTGAATCCAGGAGGAAGAGATACATTACTATCATTGTAGTTAGGTTGTACGCCACCATTATCAAACTTGTCTAACCAACCACCATTAAGCTTTTTTAAAGGCGTAGCACCACCAGCAACAGCCCCAAAGAACTTCTTTTGTTTCTCTGTAAGCGCTTTACCTCGAACTGTTCCATCTTCGAGTATCTTCTTTGCTTTAGATGCTGTTAAACCTTTTGCCATTACTTATATGATATTTGTGATGGTGTTACAATAAACTGACTAACAATATGTGTTGTTGATGAATTGTCAAGAATATGTCTCACCTTTAAGTTCTTAGCTCTAAGAGGTGATTTCTTAAATGATATGTTTCCATAGTTCATGTTAGCTTGATTCACCTCTTTGTCAATAGAAAGAGACTCACAAGATGTGTTAAACAATGGTTTCTGATCATCTACCTGTAATGCCCAGAATGTATTGTACTGGTAGAAATTATCACTCTTCGAGTATGTAATAGTTTTACTATCAGTATTTAATATAGGATACTGTAAGTAAGCTACCATATTATTCTGAGGCTTAGGTACAAGCTCTAATATACCTGTAGACTGTTGCCCATTATATAATACAGCTTTGTTGAACCAACGATCATCTACTTGCACCTTTCTGTTAGAATCAAAAGATCCTGCCACTTCTGGTAGATATCTATACACCTTACTGTAATCTTTTACATTCTGAAGTATCTCATCATTATATTTGTATGCAAATGGATACTCAATGATGTAAGGCTCTATGTTTCCATAGTAGTAGTTGTACAACTGTGTATTCTTTAGATGTGTCCACAGACAGCCAGTAGTATCTTCAGAGTATGTAAGCTTCTGATACTCATCCATAGGAATGTCTTCAAGTTGTATAATTTTTTCAAACTGACACTCTCCATTTGACTTAACTATAATAGCTGTTTGATCACTGGACACTTGACCTTTAAGATTAACAGTAATTCCATCTATCAGTTCTCGTCTGGACACACCTTCTCTCAACACCTGTCTTGATGTTGTAAGTATGTCAAACGGTCCTGCGTTTGGTCCAGAAAAGGTTAATTTTATTACTATTATCATATTATGGTGGAGGTAATGTTGTTGTTGTCGTTGTTGTATAGTATGGACATGGTCCTATTAATGTTGCACCAGGTATTGCTACACTTGCACATACATTCTCTGTCTGTCCAGATGATACAGTTAGAACTTGTTGTTGTCCAAAGCAATCTGTGTAGTACAATGCTGTTGGCCCACTCACTTCATACTCATTACAAGTTGGTGATAATGTAGTAGTAGTGGTTGTGGTTGATGAGCTAGTTGTTGTTGTTGTGGTATTTTCAATTGCACAATTTACATAAGATGATAATTGACTTGCTGTTGTGTATAGTGGGAAGGTCTGTGGGCCTACATTAGGAGGAATGACAGTAGAGTCAATAATCTTACTAATACCAGTTGGATATACAATATAAACCTCTACATTACCTGAACCATCCACTTTAGTTAATTTTATACCACACTCACATTCAGTAATTATATTTGCATCAACTGTACCAATATTTATGTCTAGTTCTACAGATCCATTACTGTAATTAAATTGTGTAACATAGTGATCGGAAGAAACACTGTCTTGAGAAACTAAAAGTAATTTGTTTGTAGTGGTATATAATAAATTACTTATAACTGTTCTATTTGCTTGTATTGCAAACTGTGAAGTTTTTACAACTGTATTTGTTGTAACATCTGCTTCTACAATTTCTTGTGGAGTTTGAGCAGCATCTACATATAATAATACTGTGTCACTTAGTGCAATATTACCATCTGGACCTTGTATTTCTCCAAAAGTAATATCTCTATTAAATGTTGCTGTAAATGGAGAAAGTGTAATATCCCACTCTTTTATATCTCCATCAATTACCCATAGTTTATTTGATGTGAAAGCAACTCCTGCTGTTGCAGATCCTACAAATCCAGGTACATTAAGTATAGAAGTTTGACTTTCAGGATTTGAGTTATTACCTATATATCCAGAGTATACATTATCTGTTGTTAGTGCTATAATGCCACAGCACTCTTCAACACTAGGAACTTGAGTTGTAGTTGTACTAGTTGTAAGACAGAAACCACAATCTTTAATTTCTCCTATAAATCCGTTTGAAATATTATAAACGTTATTAGTGTCATCTAATATACCATACCAACCATCAGGAACAATAGGACAAGGTCCACTCTGTCCAGAAACATATAACTTAGTACCGAGCTGTAAATCTGGCCCTTCATAATATAGATTAATATTTATAGGAAGTACAGAAGGTGTAGTAGTTCCAAGATATCCATTTTTCAGAACTGCTATACCATTACAAGAACTATATTCAGAATCTGTAGTTGTTACTGCTGAATCTCCTATTATTTGATATCCTTCTACTAGTGTAACAAAATTTAAATTAGTTGAAGGAACATAGCATGTTGTTGTAGTGGTGGCTGGAGGAACTGTAATGAATCCTGTTCCAGCAAGTTCACAATCTGTAGGAATAAATATTCCATCACTTAATACATCATCTATCGTAGTGCTTGTAGTAGTGGTAGTCGGAATTAATGGTGTAGTGGTTGTAGTTGTAGTTATTGGACTAACTGGTAATAATCGTCCAGCAACCACCTCTAAGTTAGGTGCACCAACATTTGTACAACATCCATTTATTCCTGAATAGAAGAAGTTGTTCTCTCCTATATAGAAGTTTGGAATGTATGTATGGAATGATATCCAACTCTTAGTATTGAAGTCAAAAGACATAGTCCAAGACTTATTACAGAAGTACTCCTTATCATTTAAGTACACCACTTCTCTTATTGGTCCATTAGACACAGTGGTTGTAGTGGTAGTGGTTGGAGAAAAATCTGCACAAATACCTGTTGTTTCTATTTCTCTGTTTGAACTTATTATCTCTATAGCACAAACTGTAGCTGAACAGCGTTTTCCAGTGCATATTTCAAAGTAAGTTTGTTGATCTCCATTACAGTCAATGTATGTTATTGAGATACTATCTTGTTCAGAACTTGGAGAAAAAGGTACAGTTGTATATTGCTTACAATCAAAAAGATTTGTAGGGGTTGGTGGAATTGGTCTTGGTAAGTCTACAGGCACTTCAGGTTCTAATGGTGGAACAATTGCACCTGCTCCTTTTAACACATAAAACTCTCCTGTTTCTTCATCATATTGTACATTATCATCAATTGGAATATAATCCAACTTAGTGATAATCACTCTCTCAAACTTACTATCATAGACACCATGTAGTCCTATACCATTGAAGTGGTTGTCTGTAGGTACATTTGGAAAGTATTGTAATATCTCAAATGGTAGGTGATCTGACATAAATCTATTTACACCAGAACCAAATGCTGTGATATCCAGTACCTTAGCACCTGAAACTAAGAATACTTGACCTCTCTTAGCATCTACAGTGATTTGACCTTGAGGTATTTTTAGTAAGAACTTATTCTGACTTCCTACATATCCTAAATCTGTTTCAGCAAAATCAATTGGTGGAGAACTATCAAATAGTCTAGGATTACCAATATACGCAGCTTGTGGATTACTTGTGTCAATTGTAAGAAGGTTGTTATATAATAATGACTTGTTCTCAAATCGTGCAAGTATAGCTTTGTTTTGAATACCATCTAATGACGTAAGTGCACCATAATTCTGAGGGAAATCATGGAATGATAATGCTCTGTAAACCAACCAGTTATTAACTCTAACATCAGCACTATCTGTAGCTGCGTCAGAATAAATAGCTCTAAATGGGAACACTGTGTAACACAAGTCCTCTTCCCAATCAGGAGGAAGATGCGAGAATACATTTTCTTTATTCTGTTTAGAATATGTTACATTGTAATAATATGTGTTATCCTGTGCAATGGGTACATTGATTTCTTGTAACCAATCATCAGGGATACCAGAGCTTACATGAGGCCAGAAGTCTCCTTCTTTATTGTTAAATGCTTGACGTAAGTCTGTATTGTATGTAGTTTCACAATAGAAGTTAGGAATACCATACGCCCATAAATAAATATATCCATCATAGAATGTTCTGTATGCTCCTCCATCTTTTGGTACAGAAGCAGGGTCGTTAGGACAATCAAAGTTGTGTGCCTTGTAAGAAATGAGATTTGTTGCAGGGGTACCACCTATTTGATAATTTTCTAAAATAGATCTAGAAGAGTGCCAGTATTTAGGGTAACCAATGTTTCCAAGTTCATCATAGAATATATCACTATCATCTGGAGCACCCACTCTGTTATCTATAAAGTATGGAAGCTTTGTTTTGAATGCAAATCTAGAAATAAATGTATCTCCACCAAATACTGTAGAGGTTCCTGGTGTATTAATAAGAGCTTGATATCCTGTATCAATTGTTTGGTATGAATATATCTGACCCCACTGATTAGGAATGATATTCTTCATAGATGCGTAATAAGACACCACTGTAGCATCTTGTTCTTTCTCAGGTGTTGCACATGCTCCTTTACTACCTATTGTAAACCTAGACTTATCTTCAATAAGTGGATCTCCTCCACTAAGTAAACTAGGTGTTTGACTTGGAAAAGGTAGAGGATCAATTCCTTCATTATTATATTCTCTGTTTCCTGCAGTTCTTATAAATACAGAAGTTTCTCTGTTCCAATTGTTTATTGATAACTCATCCCCACCTAATGACTGAACTCCAGGAATCAAATATCTTGTAAGATCAATATCTCTCTGCTTGATACCTCCTGATACATTATTGTCTACAGGATAAGAGTAGTCATAGTTAGCTCTAGAGTTGAAAGACATTGCATAGTTCTTTCTTGTAATACCGTTTACATAAATTGTTAGATAAGACTGATAAACAGTAAACATTACACCAGCATTGATAACACCATTCACTGTAGCAACTGCTTTTGATGCATCTAATGCATCTGTTTGTGCTTCTTTAGATAGGAGCTTATATTTAGCATTGTCTTTAACTTGCACCCAATGTGCTTTACCAGCCCCAAATAATACACTCTCCAGCTTTAATACACTTCCTAAGAATGGTTGACCAAAGGATGTTTCTGGTGAATTAAATACTTGCCTGTATGTTAATCCTGTATCCTCTTGCTCCTCAATAGATGGTTGAGGTTTTTCATCACTACAACCTAATGTAGATCTTCTACTACTAAATCTACTTCCAATTCCATATATATAACCTGCTTCAGGTATGCCTGAAACACTAGCAACCTCTCCTGGGTCTTCATCAGCTGGATCTTTTAGTCTAATTTCAGGAACACATAAGTCTTCATTAATAGGCCATGGTGCCTCTACACAATCACTTGCATAAGGTGCTGGAGCATCCATCTCAACAATAACGGTTCCTCTACCATCAGAACCAAACGGATCATCACTAAGCCATGTTTGTCTAAATTGTGTGCTTCCAGTAAATAATTCTCCTGGATATTGAAAAGGATCATACCAGTTTAATCTATAACCAAAAGGAAGATCAATCCAAGTGTCTCCATGATCCGCTTTGTATACATCATAGTTACCAGGACCTATTGTCATTTTACCTAACAAGGGGACAGGTCTTGTCAATGAACAAATTTCAATTGTTTCATCTAGTTGTATAGTTGCTTCTGTCACCTTACCATTCAATGCGCTTGTGTATTGAAACACACCTTCTCCTTCATTTACTGTTATTTCAAGATCTAATATAACTCCTAAAATAGAAGGATCATTTTGTGTAGATGGTAAGTGTATTAGATAAGGCTCTGAGTCAGCACTCCATGCATTATTGTTTGCTAATACATATGGATCTGAAGACAGGTCATTGTATGGATAGTTAGGGTAGTAATAGTCTTCTTCATCTCTAGTATACTTGTTTACGTTTCTAAGTATACCTTTTGCTATTACAGACTTGTTTGTTCCTCTGTCACCTCTTACAATCTTGTAGGCAACAATATCATCTTTCTGATCTTGTGTTAAGTCAGAGTTTTGTATTAGTGAATATATCTGTGAGTTATCCACTCTAACACCAATAGGAAAGATGGCATTATCCTGCATTGCAGGAACAATCTTATTGTTGTCATAAACAATCTCACCATTCTCCATTATAGGAGTTACAGATAGATCAGGAAACTTGTGGTGTCTAATAGGTTGACCAGCTAGCTCTCCCCACACATCATCGTTACATGGGTATTCTTCTGTTGATTCCCAATATGCAAACTCACCATATTCCCATGGTCCTTTATAGCTTGGGTCACTAGATTGACCAGGAGAAGCTCCTGTTACAGATCCTGTATTATATACCTTCCACCAAGACTTATAACCTGTATCACCAGTGTAGTAATCAGGCTCTCCAATAAAATCATTGTTTGTGTCAGGAACATCTGGATAACTTTCATTAGCACCTTTCTCTCTTCCTGGAATATGAAAGCCATCTGTTTGCTTACCATTCTTTAGTAAGAATACAATTTCAAATGCATACACCTCATCACGCATGTACCCACGTAAGTTTACAGCATTTATCTCATCTGCATACGTTTCATTTGCTGGTATCCTGTGTGTTTCCCAACCAAGTGTTATTTGATTTGCAATTGACTGGTAGTTGATTCTATCAATAGATGTAAGGTTGTCCCACACAAGAACATCTTGTACAGCTGTAACATCTTGTGCAATGTCGTAATAAGGAAACTTCTCAAATATATCAGATATTGATAACTGTATTGCTGATTGATCAGCTCCTGTGTAAACTATCTCTTTTGTAGCTTCTTCAATATTATATGTTCCTACAAGCTCAACAGATGTAACATTGTTGATTGTTTTTATTACAGCTAGATTGAAGTATTGAAATTGTCCTGTTAAGTCAAGATTGAAAACACCTACAGCAATAGACTTTCCAACATTATAATCAAAGTTCACTGATGTAATAAACTCATCAGCAATAGGAACAGGGTTAGTTACAGAGTAGTATGATGTAAGTTCATTACCTGAAGCATCTGCATATTGCACTGCAAACTGATATGTACCTGCTGTTAGATTACCTACATTTCTAATCTGAGTAATCATTAACTGAGGAATAGAGAAGTCAGGTTGTAACTTAAGCTGGTTACAATCTAATTCATCACTATATACAGGATCACAACTTGGTGTACCTGCTATAAGCTTATACGGAATGTTCTCTATGTCTAAATATCTTCTAGGATTAACTCCATCTGTCCAGTAGAGTTCTGTTGTACAATTAGTGATTCTGTGTACAACTTTAGGGATGGGATTCTTTACATCAAAGTTAAGGCAAGCAGCATTTATGAGTGTGTGATACTGACAATCGTTATTGTCCATATATCCAATCTCACTATCTCCTGTGTTTGGGTTGGCTAAAAAGAATATATTCTTACGCTTCTCAGGAATAAAATGAGAACCAATAAGTTTGTACCCTGTAGGAAAATCCAAGCATAGCTCGTTACCTGGCTCATTCTGGTAGTTTACAGAACTAGAGTCAAAGTTTTCTACAGCAGCATTTAAAGCATAGGTAAGTCTTCCAGGACCAACTTGGTTGATAGAGCTGTCTAGGTTTAATCCTGCTCTAGCAGCAGCTGGATTTAGTCTGATATTACCCTGCTTTTTGTTTTTATCAGAATCTTTATTTGATTGCTGTTTAGCCATATGTGTTAATTGTTACGCCTTCTACCGTATCTATTAGTACGATTTGGAAGCTCATACATATTAAACCTATTGAGATCTTTCTTTATTCTACGTTGTTTCTCCCAAGGTGTTTGCTTTTTAATTTCAATCTCAGCCTCGATATATTTCTCATCAGCCATTGCTTTGTAGTAGGCTAGCTTTTGTTGAAGCTGATTGAATGTTTCATCATTTGTTTGGTTAGTTAGAATCTCAAACACTTTAAACTTGATAAACGCTTCTACATACTCTGCTATACGATAGTTGTCAGGAACCAACTGGTTTCCTATACTATCATACTCAGTAGCATAAAATAACAAGTGAACTACAGCATTTCTGAAGTTAGTTACAAACTTGTTATCTCTGATGTCAAATGAATCATAGTTTGCTGAACCAGGAGTAAACTCTCTTACAGGTGGTGCAAACTCATTCCAATCACTTCTGTAACTTACATCACATTGCTGTCTTGCAGATATATTTCCTGGTCTTAATAGATAACTGTGTCTGTAAGATCTAGCTATCTCGTTGCTTGTTTTATATACAGCTTGAACTAGTTCAGGCATACATGTACCATCACAATTTGGATGTTGACAGCTAGGATTATTGCAAGGAGTTCCTCCTATAGTTAATGGAGATATTTGTATAGTTGTTGCATTAGCTGCTTGTGAATAAAAAGAGTTTGCTATTGGATAAGGGTTACCAGGGATTTCTGCACACATCCAAGCTTCTCTAACAGCATGAAAGTTGTCTGGAAGTCTTGCTTCAAAATCTTCAACGTGTAATACCTGCTCACTAATTTTATACGTAGTTCTACCTAGCTTTCTTAGACACTTGTCCAAGTAAGTAGGAAACAGTAAATCATCTACAGCACCTGTGTCAAAGTAACTTTTTAGCTCTTCTTTTACAGTTGCATAGATAGGTTCTGGTGAAACAAAATTGTATTTATAATAGTATGACATAACTTATTTTTTCCATTCATGATAAGTGTGTTGGTATTTGTTGTCAGTTTTTATATAGTGTGATAATAACCTTGATGTAACTCTAGAGGGCTTGAAGTACCATAAATCTGAATATCTGAATCTAGCACTCTCTTTAAACCAAAGCCAACCAAAGAAAAAACCTTCTGTGTGATAGTTAAAGTTGTATATAACCTTTCCTTTTTCTTTTGTCTTTTGCCAATCGATAGGTAGGTTTACAAACTCTTTACCATCCTTACCCTTCATCTTTCTTCTCTTCTTTTTATTGATAGAGAACTCTCCAAAGCCACAAGGAAGTTTTTCTTTTTCTCCTGTCTCTAGTATGTAGTGTTTAAATGCATCGTTGAATTGATACAATATATTTCTCCACTCATCAAATGATAAGCTCACCAGTGGGTGCTTCTTGCAGAAATCATTGTAGTTTTCTTTGCTTGCACTTCTCCAATCAACAGAGACTCTAGCCATTTAGTTTAGTTTGTAGGTTGAGCATTAGGAGCTTGTCCATCAATGCCTTCATTACTCATATCTGTTTTTATTTGGAAGTATGTAGATAATAACTTAGTAGAAGTCATCGCTAATACTTGTTGCTCTAGATATCCTGGTAGAGCAAATTCTTTATCCAGTGGGTTCTTACATAAGTCATCCACAGAATAACTTGTACCACAGTCGCAATCTTGTGGATACATTATCTCATTAGGTACATCTTCTTCAAATAATGCAGATAGTCTTAGTGCCTTTAGTAAAGGGTTAGTTACATATAGATAACCGTTGGATATCCAGAAGTAGCTCTCTTTTTTAATTATACGAAGTTTTAAGATGTTTAGGTACCTGTTTATTGTTATTTCTTTTAGCTTGGTACCCTTACCTCCCATAGCATTTATAGAATACACTCCTTGAATTACATACTGGTAATTACCTTCTGCCATTCTAGGTAGCTTGTATTTAGTTCTTGCTACAGTGCAAGGATCAGCATAGTCACAACATTCAGATATGGGCACTTCTACCATTTCCAAACAAGGAATGGTAGTGAACAGTGTGTCACTAGCCCATAACTTTCTTACATTAGTTTCTCTTTTGATCAGCGTTAGTGCGTTGGTTCTCAGCTCAGAAGCAATTGCTCTGTCTGTAATCAATGCATCTGTAGATAGTATCTTGTGCGTTGACCTAACATCTGAAACTAATTTTCTTAGTGTTGCCATAATTATATTCTTTCTTCAAATTCAGCCACCTTGCCAAACTTAGAATCATAAACTAAGGCTAGGGCAGCTCGTACGCTATGTACAAAATTATTATCCTTATGCCATCTATCTGTACCAGATAAGCTAGGCATTTGTTGTATCCTTACCCCTTTTATCTCCTTAGCCATGTAGTGATGCTTATCACCTGTGTGAACTTCTCTGTATGTAGCACCTCCAAACATTTGTGAATATTTTGGATGTGTAGCAAACAGTAATGGTAACTGATCTATCTTACAGTTCCCATGATGGTAACCAATAAACGTTTCACCAACCATTGTTCCTTTTACAACACTATGTTCTCTAGTAAAAGATACAGCATTTTCATCTGTAAAGAATATATCTAGAGCATGTGCTAGGTAGAATGATTTAGTTCTATCATGGTTACCTTGTACTAAGATCACCTCAACTTGGTTAGCATTAGCCTTCAACATCTTTATTGTATCTACAAGAATTGCAAAACCAAGCTCATATTCAGAAGCATAGTCTAATATGATATCCTGTGGAGTACCGTTTGTTGTTGAATTTTGATAGTTGTCTGTATGAAAAAAGTCATTTGATATTGGAAATACCACCTTATTTATATCATAGACAGATCTAACTTTTTGTATCAAATTTTGAGCCACATCAAAGAACCTTCTTGCTCTTACAGCAGGATCATTGTCTCCATCAACATATCGCTTTGCTAAGTGATAATCAGATAGAGATAGCTCAACATCTGCAACATCTTTACCACTTTTCTGTGGTGAGGGGATTGGAATGTAATTTGATTTATAGTTCTCTAAGAACTTGCTGAAATCTTCAGCTGTGTAATCTTTTGGTGTTTTCCTCTTTGAAAATACTGAGGAAGTAAACTTTCCGCTTGGAAGTACTTTAGACCAGTAGTTTGTAATTATGTATTTGTCTAGGTCTATTTTGTGAAGCTTTGCTAGCTCCAGGTGGTTTTTGGGTTCATAATCAAGAGTAATTGTACTCTCTATAGTTCCCTTTTCATTGTTCACCTTCTTTAGTGATTCGAAGGTTTCAGATGTGTTTGATGTTTTTAAGAATGCTTCTCCTTCATCTTTTTCTCTACTTCTAATTTCTTTGATTAATTCATCTACTTCATCTTCTGTTATGTTCAGCTTTTCAGCATAGAACTTTTTACTCTTTTTCCAGCCAAGTAATCCCTCCAGCTGTCTGAGTAGTTTCTCATTGTATGACATTTAATTGTACTTTGGTTAAAAAATATTGTAAAGATATAAAATTTATTTTGGATATAACAAATAAATTTACTAAACAAGGTTATTATTTATAATCAATTTAGTTATAAATAAAAACTCCTAGGGCTACTAATAACCCTAGGAGAAGCCTTGCAAAACCAACAAAACAAGACTTTTTATACATTAATATCTAAATACTTGCCAGGAACATCTACTGACATCACTCTAATCACTGTTGTTGTGTTAGGTATCTTATCTGTAGGGTGTCCTAGAAGTAACTCATCTCTTGTTACACCTGATTCAAAAGGTGCTGTAAATCCATTCACATCTGAATACAGATAGAATGTTTGAAGGGCTGTGCCTATCTTGTTTACTTGTACTGCTCCTGTCATAGTTAGGTAATTGTTATATCTACATAGTTAGTACATACACCTGTATTTTGCACTCGACAAATAGTTGCACCAAAAGGCACACCCACTGTATATCCAAATGGACTAGTGAGCACAGCTGTTGTTGTAGAAGCTATTGGTGTAGTATACCCAGTTGCATCTGTATATAAATCAACAGTGTCTGTATCAACACCTGCTGAGGTTAATTTTACTGTCATTGTTGCTGCCATAGTTTCTTATTTTATTTACGGACAAATTCCTATTGGTGAACTAACTTGACCACTTGAATTTACTGGTGAACTAGTGAATAGTGAACTACCACTCATAATTATTTTGTAATAATTACCATCACCAACGAATGGTATAGTTCCAGCAACATCTGTATACACTACACTACTTGTACTTACTGTTTGAGAAGCACCAGAACCTGTTGGATTACTAACATATACTGTTACTGATGGTGTATATGGACAAGCATCACTAGGGTGAGAACTGTTTGAAATTAATGCTGATTTTGTAGCACTAGTAGTAGTAGTTGTTGTTGTATTAACCACTGCAGTTCCTCCAGTCAACGCACAGTCAAGTGGTGCTGCTGTAGTGGTTGTAGTGGTTGTGCTACTTGTACTAGTTGTAGTAGTCGTACTGCTTGTACTAGTGGTAGTTGTTGTAGGAGAACTAACGTCTCCTTGGAATACAAATGCAGTGTTAGCACTTCCCATTGTATATGGAGAGAACAGTGGTGTTACTAACTGATCTACACAAGGCATACAATCGTCTTGTGGTTGATATAATCCACCATCTTGTATTATTTTATTACCAAAGTTAAATGTACCTGTTTTAACGTTAGTCATTGTTGCTGTTACAACTTGACCAGCAGTAAGGTTTAATGATCCTGCTTGATACGTATTACCAACACTTATTGTTTGATTTACCACTTGAACAGAATCAACTTCTATTGTAAGATTAACAGTTCCTATAAATGTAGGAGTTCCTGTAATAAGCTCATAATCAAATCTATATGGAGGAGCTGCAGTGGTTGTAGTAGTGGTTGTACTACTAGTACTAGTTGTTGTAGTTGTTGAACTAGTAGATGTTGTTGTAGTTGTTGGACAATTAGTTGGTAAATCAATACAGTTTTCACATGTACCAACAGAGCATACTCTTATGATAGTTGCTCCCACAGGTAGTTCTACAATATATCCAGCAGTTAAACTCGCAGCAGGAACTTGTGTTTCAAAAGGAGAAACATATCCATCTGCATCTGAATATAAATCAAATGGTCCAGCAGAACCACTTGGGGGAATTGTTATATTTATCTGTATCAACATATCTTAAGGTATTGTGGTGGTGGTTGTTGTTGTGTTTTCTAACACTATATCTACAGAGTTTACACACTTCTCTGTAGCTTGTATTCTTACAGTGGTTGTGTAATCTGGAACTAATACGCTTGAGTATCCAGCAACTAAAGATGCTCTACTTACGCCTGTTTCAAAAGCAGTGGTGAAGCCATCAATGTCTGAATATAAATCAAACACTGTGGCATCAGTTCCTGCTGTAGTTAGTGTTAATAATACTGTCATAATTATGGACAACAGTTGTTGTTAATTGTTGTTATCTGTGCGTTAATATTATTGATTTGTTCTGTTATGTTAGAGATTGCAGTAGTGTTTAGTGCAACTTGAGCTTTCAATTCAACAAGAACTTCATCTATTTTTGATAATGCAACGTTAAGTGTATCACAAGCCTCTACCCCTGAACCAGGAAGTGTAGGACCATTATACACAATTGTATTTGAAAGTGCACCAGTAGTTCCACAAGAGTTTGTAGTAGAATTGCAATTGCAAGTGCTATTACATCCACATGTGGTATTTAAAACTACACCAGTGCAGCAAGGGTTTACAGGTAGGTATGCCATTTTATTTTGTTTTAAGGTATGTAAATTATATAATATACTCCACGTCCAGGTTGATAGTTTTGGTGTCCCTGTCCACCACCAGTTAGGTTAGTGTCGGTGATCCCTGTTAACATGTCTGATGTTTCAGCATTAGGTGATGGAGTGCTTTGAATTTGTAATGTATCATCATTAGGAGCACCTCCACCAGCATTTTGTACATAATCACCAACCACTGTACCATTTCTTGCTGGAAAATTATGTTTGTGACCAGGATCACTAATTGTGTGACTGTGTGCAGGAAGCTGTCCTGTAGTTAGCACTACAGTATTACTACCATGTACACTTCCTAATCCATAGCTTGGGTTTCCTGATACAGCAGGATCTACAGCAGAGTCAAGTGCTCCACCTCCCATTGATCCATCGTTGGCTCCAATAAGTGCTCTACCTCTTAAGTCAGGAGTACCATTGTTACCATTACATAGATATATGTTTGCCCAACTACCAATACCTGCTCCAGAAGCATCAAAGTTAGATAAGAATGCAGAACCACCAGCAGCAGCAACAATTGAGAATGGAACCATTCTATTAGCTATCAACTGTTGTGTAGGATCTGTGTTAATGTAGTTTTCGATGTACGTATTAATTTCTGAAATCTTTACGTACGTAGCATCTACATATGTTATGAAGTCTGTAAGTTGTTGGGCTACAGTACACACTTTATTTACTACAGCTTGCAGCACCTCTTGTGTACTTGTATTATCAGAAACACTCAAACACTCAACATCATACTCGACTGGTCGGTTCTGTTCTTCAACTACACCTATCTGGTCCTCTAAGCTACATATAAACTTAATAATACTAGTTAGGTAGTTATTTAAAGAAAGAGGGTCACATGAATCTAGTTCTTTCTGAAGCGAGGGGCATATATCAGTTGCTGGAACTATAGGAAATATTCCTGTGCCATCAAGTGTTGAACTTAAAAAAGTTATTAGAGCCTGCTCTACATACGATAGAGAGTCTCCATTTTTTATTCCTAGAACAGGGACATCTACCCCTGTATATTTAACGCATTTGTCTGAGGTAATCTCAGTACATCCGTTGTAGCAATTTGAGCAATTATTTGACATGGTATTTTATATTTTAACAAGGGTTATCTAATGTATCAGTTAATCCTGCTTGCCAGTATGTCTTACCGTTACAGGACTTATTTCTTTGATCACTTCCTCCAGGTTCTGTTATGTATTCCATTGTGTTAGTATTTACAAATCTTAATTGGTCTACATTAGGATTCCAATGTTCGATTCCTAATTCATCAGCAATGTGATCTATTCTACAAACAAAAAACACTGAACTACAGCCATTTGGTGGACCTGCAAAACCACAGCAAGCTTCTGCAACTGTACAGTTACCAGCAAAAAGTAATCCAATTAATTTTATAGTTCCATTAATTTCTGCATATACAGCAGATCCTGAATCTCCTTGAAGACCTGGATTAAGACAACCAATTTGTTGTGA